>ENA-UERC01001289-UERC01001289.1-human-gut-metagenome-genome-assembly--contig:-NODE-1289-length-15066-cov-6.706185_pt1 | contig 15066 bp, 16 predicted proteins | sample MGYA00242955_ERZ507955 | MGnify/ENA primary metagenome ERZ507955 (study PRJEB26167, sample SAMN06115394) | human gut metagenome | host: Homo sapiens | place: China:Hubei | collected 2016-04-27... | reverse complement strand
TGACAGCCGCAGCGCGCTTGTGCTTGGCTGGGCTGGTTGGGTGGGGTGTATCCGTGACGCTAAAATGATACTTGCGTGCGGTTCGCTAGACTGCTACACTGTCATAGACGGTTCAATCACGAAGCACCTAGAAAGGGGTGAACATGGAAAACAGGGCAAGCATCGGAAGGAGCATTGTAACAAGTCATTGTTACGGGCAGTGCGTCAATCCCGATACGGGAGAGTTCGAGGACTACAACGAAGATTTGCGAGGGTGCTATACACCCGAACGAGCCACTAGGCACATTCGAAAGCGCACGCAGGACAAGACCGTTACAATCAATCGAGTAGAGCAAGAGAAGCACTATTACAAACAGGACATCGAAACGTTCATCAAGCACGCAGAAAGGTACTAACATGACTGACCAGCACAACACCGAAACCGCTATTGTTTCCACCACGGCAACCGAACTCGCGAAGAACCCTAGCTTTGAGATTCCCGAGGGTTTCATCAACACGTTCGACCTAACGACCGATGAAGGCAAGTTTTCAGTCCTCGCAGCCCTCAACGGAGCCGAACCGCTCAACGAACACGTGGGAGAAGTCTTGCAGGTTTGCGACTGCATCACCGAACCAGGCATTCGCAAGGCTCGCGACAACCGTAGCGAAGATACTTCTTGCATCAACACTTATCTTGTCACCGTTGACGGCATGGCTTATTTCTCGCAGTCTGACGGCGTGGCTCGTTCAGTTCGTATGATTGCCGCGCTTTGGGGCGATTTCGGAAAGTCAACCGAACTCGGCTATCTCAACCTTTGTTGCATCGAGAAGAAGCTTGCAAACGGTAACACTATCAAGAACATCGTACCCGCGAATGCCTAGAGCTTCATAGCATCCACCTTGAACCCGCGTTTGCAACTTGGCTTGCGCGGGTTCTTTATTATCTGATTCGGAGGTGATTACATGGCAAGAGCGAAGCGCAAGAGCGACGAGGTATACAACGCTAGAAGGCGCGCAGCCCGCGCATTGGCAAAGCTTGAACGCCAAGCAGCGCAGGGTGCGTTCAAGACCGAAGGGCAGAAACGCGCCGTTTCCTCGCTCGCGCAACAGCTCGAAACGGCTATCGCAAAATCATACGCGAATCGACAAACGCGACAGTACAACAAAGACATCACACGCACGGTTTCAAACCTTCGTTCGACGGCTAACGTGATTCAAAGCGACAGAACGCAAGGCGCGACGTACAGGCAGAACAAGATATTCGAACGCAACTTGAACAACGCGACCATTAAAGACGGCTTTTCAAGCATCAGCAAGGCAGAAGCGAAAGTGTTTTACAGGCTCACACAGAACATTTGGCAGGGTAAGCCCTCCGAAATGCGAAACGAGCTTATACGAGCTCATTACGTAACGGAATCGCTAGAAGAAGCTTTCAACGCGGTGATGGGAACCGAACAGGCTCAGAACGCATTGGCGCAAGCGAACGCGAACGGGAAACCGATAGGGGTTACAGATGAAAACGAAGCTTTCTACAACGATACTACGGACACGGGCGAAGATTTTGGAAGCCCTGATTACATCAAAACAACGTCTCCTTTGGCGGTTTAGCGTGCCTGAAAGCAAACCGCGTAAGCACTACACAATCGCAGCCGCATACGACACCGAAACCACGAACGTAGGCGAAGGAGCGGAAACCCGCGCTTTTGTTTCGTGCTATATGGTGAACGACTTGCGCGGCGTTGATTTGGCTAATTACGTACAGGGACGCGATGATAACGTCAAGTTCTTTCGTCACGATTACGAAATGCACGACTATATAGACTTGCTCGTTTCATGGGGCGAGGAAAAGGGGCTTATACCCATAGTGTGCGCCTACAATCTCATGTTCGACATGCAAACGCTAATGTACGAGCTGAACAAAAGATACGACATGAAGGCTAACGCGCAAAGCAGCACGAACGTTTACACGCTCGACTTGGAGAAGGAAGGCGAAACGGTCCTTCGCTTCTGGGACACGTACCACCTCGAAATGCGAGGTCTTGCGGCTATGGGCGAGACGTGCGGGCTAGAGAAGGCAACGGGTGATTGGGATTACTCGCTTATTCGCACGCCCGAAACGCCCTTGACGGTTAACGAAGTCTACTACGCGACGCGAGACGTTCAGGTTATACCCGCATATCTTCGCTATCTGTTGCAAGCTAACGAGTGGATGAAGCAAAGCGATTTGGGTTTCCGAATCTTGACGAAGACATCTATAGTTAGGCAAATGGCAGCTAATCAGATAGGCAACCAGAAGATAACGAAGAGGAACGGCAAGCGCATGACGCTATCGTTCGCGTTCATGAAGCTATGCAAGAAGCAGCTACCGCGCACGTTCTCGCAATATGCATTGCGCAAGGCGTGTTTCCGTGGAGGGTTCACTTTCACGGCTGGGGTTGCGGCTTCGCGAGTGGTTAGCAACGTCGCGAGCCTTGACGTTACCAGCATGCACCACGCTTTCATAAACGGTCGCATGGTTCCCGTGCATTTCACGAAGGACTATCCGCGCGTTCTCGATTACTATTTCAATCAGGTTGTGAACACTGATTTGCAGACAGTTCTAGCAAGATATGAAAAACCGTTCGATTGCGCTTTCCATATGCGCGTAAGGTTCAAGAACATAAGGTTGAAGAAGGGCAGCGCGTTCGAAGCTTGGCAAATAGCGCTCATTCCTTCGGGAAAGTTCCGAATCAAACAGGGCGCGGGGGCTGAATACGGGCTTGACGAGCGGGCTCGGTTCGCAGAAGAGCAAACGCGCGTCGCTGGTTGGCATGATAGCGCGGTGAATCCCGTGTTCGCTTTCGGCAAACTGTACAGTGCCGACTATTGCACAATACATGTAAGCGAGCTCGAGTTATGGACAATCGCGCAGGTGTACGAATGGGACGGTTATGAATGCGTGCTAGGCGAAGGAACGGTTAAATGGATTGCACCGCCCGACTACGTGACGCTTCAAAGCAACGTGCTTTTCGAGATGAAGAACGACGCGAAGGTGATAAACAGGAACTACCATAAAGGCGAGAAATACCCGCTCGACATTCCCGCGACAATCCCCGACGGCATCAGGTTCGGGCTTGAAACTGGTTCGCTTGACGAAGGGTTCTTCGAGAGCTATTACAACTCGACCGTTAAGGGCATGTTCAACGGCATATACGGAACCATGGCGCAGGACGTTTACAAACCAGACTACGCGGTTTCTTCGGGCGAATTATACGTTGACAAAGATACGGCGGTTACAGCCGAAAGCTGGGAAGCGTCGCAACCGAGGAAATGCAAGGTTTTCTATAACTACGGCTTGCGCATCGTGGGCGGATCGCGTATGCACCTCGCTATAGCCATGGTTCTTCTTTATGAGAGGTTCGGGAGCAGGATAACCGTAACGGGAGGGGACACGGACAGCCTTAAAATACGATGCGATGAAGACGTTACCGATGCGCAGCTAATGGACGCGCTGAAACCGCTTCACGACGCTACAACGAAGGCGATAGACGCGACCATGCGAAGGGTTCGCGCCTACTTCCCCGAGCAGGCTTCTACGCTGGAAGGCATCGGGCTTTTCGACATCGAGGATTGCGGGAATTCGAAGCGCTGGAAGTATCATATGGAAGCATGGAACAAGGCGCGCGTATCGGTATCGCAAGACGGCAAGGTTCACGTGACTTGCGCGGGGCTTTCCCGACCGCTAAACAGCTACCATATAGAGACGTTCATAACGCAGTTGCTGGATGCTGGCATTCCCGCATACGAAGCGTTGCCGCAATCGCTTGGTTATAATGTTTTCGTGACGCACGACGTATGCCATGCCCTAGAGCATCGCAGACCGCTTGCAAGCGAGAAGTTCCACGCGCAAGTAACCGACTACATGGGGCAGACCTTCGAAGTCGATGCATACGAAGCGGTGGCGCTCTACGATGCAGGGCGGTATTTGGGCGATACGACGAAAAGGACGAACGCAGATAGCGTGAAGTACCTTCGCGAACACGGGCTAGACGTTGACGATACGGAACGGTTCGTTGAGGTGAAGGACGGTCACGCGGTATTGAAGAACGCGGAAGGGGTTATATATGACACAACCAGCGTGCTATAGCCTTGTATGCTACGTTTTCGACAAGGAAACGACGCTTTGGAAGCATCGTTATATCGTAGCCAACTGCACGCCCTACGACGTTGGGGTTAGGGCTATGGAGATAGTGAAGATGCTCGCGGAAGACAAGATCCCTTTGTTCAGCGTGAAAGGCTATCAGTATGCCTAAGTTCTACGATTGGAATAGCACGCTTTCGTACGACGCTGACGTTACCATGGTCGTAGGCGCGCGCGGAGTTGGCAAGACCTACGGGCTTCGGTGCCAGTTCGTGCGCGACTTCTTGAAGGACAGAAGCACGTTCGTTGAAGTCGTGCGCTACAAATCGGAGTTGCAGGGGGTTTCTAATGGATATTTCGACAGGATACAATCTAATAACGAATTTGAGGGGTATATCTTCAAGACGGACACGAAACGCGCTTACATCGCGCGTGAAGTCGAAGAAGGCTCGAATAGCAAACCCAAATGGGAAATAATCGGCTATTTCGTTGCACTTTCGCAGGCGCAGCAGATAAAGAAGCGAACGTTCGATCGCGTGAAGCGAATACTTTTCGATGAAGCCGTGTTAGACAAGAACGACCGATACCATCATTACCTGCCTAACGAGTTCGTGACGCTCGCGAACATCGTTGACACGGTGAGCCGCGAGCGCGCGGACGTTGAGAGTGTGAAGCCGCATCTTTACCTATTGGGCAACGCCCTCGACATCCTGAACCCGTACTTCGTCGTTTACGGCATAGGGACGAAGCCGAAAGAAGGCTATTCGTGGCACGCGTCTAAGACGATGCTTCTTCATTACGTGAAGGATGAAGCGTATTCAGCCGCGAAGCTCGCCGACACCGTAGCGGGAAGGATGCTCGGAACATCGCCCGATGGGCTGATTGCCGCGCGCAACGAGTTCGTGCGGCAATCGTCCGACTTCGTGGCGCAGAAGCCGAGCCGCGCGAAGTTCGCTTTCGGCATCGCCCACGACGGCAACGATTTCGGCATATGGCTAGACGCGACGGAAGGTTACTACTACGTCACCGACAAGATACCGAAGAACACGAACGGCAAGCCCGTTTTCGCGCTGACGGCGAGCGACAACAAGGTAAACTATATCGCGGCGCGCAAAGCCGAACGCGCCTTGAAGGGCTTCACCGAGCTTTACTATCTGGGAATCGTGCGCTATCAAAGCGCGGTTATACGCGATAAGTTCATTGACGCGCTGGCGCTTTTCGGTGTAAGATAGCCGAAGCATGGGACGCTATAGACTTACAGGTGAGTAGCGCGTCGATAGATGGATTAAGCCCTGATTGATTTCAGCCGTCCGCGCGGTGGGTTGGCTCCCACTTTCAACTTGTGCTATAGTTACGTTCTATGCTATGCTTTGCCCCGAAGGGTTTCAATGAAACACCCTTCGGGGCTTTTCGTATCCACGTGAAGGAGGTTAGAAATGGACGAAGAGACTATGAACGAAGAGCAGGAAACCACGCAGGATAACGAGGAAATGACCAGCGAGGAAGAACACCGTTACAACGAGTTCGAGGACTTGGCTAACCGCCTTGACCGCATCGAAGGGCTTGTTACCGACGTTCTGGCACGTTGCGACAGCATCCGCGACAGCATCGGCAATTTCGTCGAAATTGGCGCGGTGGTTCGCGACGAGGCCGGCGCGGAAGATGCAATCGACGAAGCACTAGACGCGCTCGAGGACTTCACTGCAATCGAAGATTTGGACTTGACCCTTTAAGGAGGTTAGAACATGGCTACGGACAACCATACCATTCTGGTTAAAAGCTATCTCGCTGCTACGAACGACTACCAGCAGCGTATCCCCGACCCCACGCAGTCTAGCATTTCGCAGACCGTGAAGGCGCTTTTCGCGCCCATGAACCAGCGCTATTTCAATCAGTTCATGGACATTCTCGTTAACCGCATCGCCTTCACCTACGTTCACGGTAAGCGTTGGGATAATCCCCTTGCTGTATTCAAGGGGCAGAAAATCAACTACGGTTCGACCATTCAGGAAATTGCACCGAAGTGGATTAAGGCTCACGCGTACGAGGACGATACCGAAACGCTCTTGAAGCTGCATCGACCCGAAGCCGAAGCGTGGTATCATTCGCAGAACCGCCGCGACCGCTACCCGATTTCGATTTCCTACGACGAGCTGCGCACCGCTTTCACCGACGATTACGGTCTGAACAACCTTATCGCGCAAATCATGGACACCCCCATCAATTCGGACAACTACGACGAGTATCGAATCATGGTTCAGCTCATCGCCGAATACGAAAGCAAATGGGGATTCTTCAAACACCATCTTTCGGCGGTTCCGAGCAACGAAGAGACTGGCAAGGAGTTCTTGACCGCTATCCGCGCATACGCTGGAAAGCTCAAGTTCCCGAGCGCGCTTTACAACGGCGGCACCGTTGATATTCCCGTGTTCGCGCAGCCTAACGAGCTTGTTCTCATGATTACGCCCGACGCTCAGGCTTCGCTCGACGTGAACACCCTCGCTAGCGTGTTCCAGCTCGACAAGGCGGACATCAAATACCGTACCATCATCGTTGACGAGTTCCCCATCCCCGACGCGGTAGCGCTGCTCACCACCGAAGATTTCTTCGTGTGCCATGACACCGTTTACACGAACACGAGCTTCTGGAACCCTGAAACGCTCGTGACGAACTACTACTTGCAGCACTGGGGGATCTACAGCGTTTCGCCGTTCGTCCCCGCTATCCTGTTCACCACGGGCGAAGGCTCGACCGTTAACAAGATTACGCAGGAGGTAACGGGCTTGCAGCTCACCGCAAACCCGACAACCGTACCGCGCGGTGGTGAAACGGAGCTTACCGTTACGCTTCAAGGCAGCATCTCGCCTACAAGCGAAGTTATCAAGGTAGCGCCGAACGCCGCGACCTTCGAGCTTACCGCGACCGACGGGCAGGAAGAGCCAACGGCAGTTGACTTGAAGGGAACCACCTACGTAGACGAATACGGCGTTCTTCACGTCGGAAAGGGCGAGAAGGCGGGAACCGTAATCACCGTTACGGCAACCAGCACTTACACCAACCCGAGCGGCGCGACCACGCCGCAGACGGCTACCGCGACCGTTTCTGTTTCCTAGCTTTTTCGGTTTCGGTTTCGGTTATTATTACAGATGGGGTAAGGTTCGCGCGGAAGCCTTGCCCCTTACTTTTTAGAAAAGAGAAGTGATTGCATGGGAAGATTCCCGCATTTGGACGACACGCAGTTTCCCGATCTGGATAGCGTTGACGTGTACCGCTATCAAAACACGTTCGATTACAACCGTTGGGAAGCGAACGCCAAGATTCGCCTTGTGAACGTGCTTTTCAATTCGGATTATCAAGACGTTGTGAAGTTCGACACCGACGCGGAACGCGATGATTACTTCGATTCGCTGAAAGGCTATTCGCAGACGCTCACGACCGCGTTTCAGGCTGCACCGAACGATACCGTAAAACTTCCCATTCCCTACGGCGTAATGGTTCGCTACAACTATCTGTACATCGATTTGCCCATGTACACGAGCGAAGCGCAGCCGATTGACTACGAGGACGAGCGACGAATCAGGCGTTATTACTATTTCATCGAGAACGTGCGACAGCTCGCGCCTTCGACGTGCGAAGTTACCATTGCGCTAGACCAGTGGACTACCTACATCAACGAAGTAGATATTACCTTCATGATGCTTGAGCGCGGGCATGCGCCTATGAAGTCTATCAGCGTGGAAGACTATCTAAGCAACCCGATAGCTAACAGCCGCTACCTTCTCGCAGCCGATTACAGCTATTCGAGCGAAAGCATTGTTTCCGATTCGCGTTTCGTGCCGTTCGGAAACGGCAAGAAGTACGTTCTTATCGCGAGCACGGCTAGCGCTGGACTTCTTGCCAATTTCGGGGAAGCTACGGACGCGCAGCCGACGAGCGCAGCGACGTACAGCGATGCGGGAGGGCGAGACGGCTACCAGATGAACGTAAACGGCTACGTGTTCGGGCAAGGCGGATTGGACTTCTCGGAATGCGCGCTTCAAACAGACCCTTACGCATCGCAGAACGATATAGTACCTAACAATGTAATCGTGTACGCAATCGAAGCGGATAAGGTTAACGACCTTTTCACTGCGCTTGCTATCCGCGTTCCTCACTTCATGCGGACGGTTCAAGGTTTGTTCATGCTATCCGATGATATGTTCGAGCTTAACAACCCGTACCAACTCGCAGGCTTCACGGTGTACAGCGTTCGACCGTTAAACGGGACGCGCGAATACATCAATCTCGATAGGGATATGTTCGGCTTCCCGAAGGAATACGCGGACATCGCGAAGCTTTACACGTACCCGTATTCATACGTCGAAGTCACCGACAACAACGGGAACACTTTCGATATGAGGATAGAGCAGAGCGGAAACGTGGCGCTTCATCAAAGTGTTTCGCTCGCTTTTCCGTATTTGAAAGTTCAGGCGTTTCTAACGGGCGTTAACGGCGAAAGCTACGATACATATATATGGACTAACCTAACGGGAACGACAGCAAGCCGCCAAATGTGGGGCGATGATTTCTCTAGCTTCCTAGTTAACTGGGACATTCCCGTTTACGCCTGCTATACGCGCGGTTGGGACGATTACAGGCTCGCGAACTGGGCGCAGAACCAACTAACGAGAGAGAACGCCATAACCGCATACCAGAACGCGGCACGTTCCGCGAACACGGGCTATGAGAACGCGGTCGATTCGGCTGAAACTGGATACGCCAACGCCGTCCGTTCGGCTAACACTGGAAAGGCGAACGCCGATGCGAGCGCTAACACAAGCGTCGCGAACACGCAGAACAGCAGCAGCAACAGCGTTACCAACACGGCTATAGCGGTAGCCGCTAGCACTGCGACCGTCGCCCGCTCGAATCAGGCTAGCACGGAGATAACCAACATAGGCAACAGCACTTCGCAAGCGGCGCAGGCGTACGATGCTGGATTACAACGAGGTGTTCAGGAAGCCGATGCGCAGAGCGTAGCGGCTACAACTCTCACCAACGCTATAGGCGGGCTCGCGGGCTCAATCGCTTCTGGAGCAATGAGCGGCGGAATCGCTGGGGCGGTTACTGGATTGGTAAGCGGCGCTATTTCGGGCGTTACGTCTGGCGTTAACGCGGCGGTGATGCTCAACGCCCAAAGCACAAAAGTAGAGTTGTCAATCTCGAACAGCCAAGACAAGACCACTTCGCAGAACAACAGCAACACTAGCGTGAACAGCGAAAGCAACAGCGCGCAGACCGACAACAACGCCACGCAATCGGAAGCAGTCACGCAGCAAACGGCGAACAGCGCGCAGACCGCGAACACGAACGCTTCTAACAGCGCGAACACGGCGAAAGCCAACGCGACGCGCACGCAATCGACCGCGATAAGCAACGCAGACGCGACGCGCGACACGACCGAATCGAACGCCGATTACTCGCGCGACACGTCGATAGAGAACGCGAAACAGGGGATGGCGGTAGCGCAGCGGACGGCTACGCGCACGTACCAGACGCACCAGAACGACGCGCCAATTCAGCGCGGAACCTATTCGGGAGATGCGACGCTGGACTTGTTCGAACGTCGCGGAATTCAATTCAAGGTTCGCACGCAACGCGAATGCGACATCGCGCAGGCGGGCGATATGATGCTAAGATTCGGATACGCGCTCAACCAGAATTGGGACGTTGAAGCAAGCGGCTTGAAGATTATGAAGCACTTCACGTATTGGAAGGCGCAAGACGTTTGGGTAAACAACGGATCTGGCGTTACAAATACGGCGCAATACGCCATTCAAAACATATTGGAAAGGGGCGTTACCGTTTGGAACGACCCCGACGAAATCGGAAAGGTGGGAATATATGGAAACCTATAACGAGGAAGCGAAGCCGCGCCCGATAGAAGAGCTTTTGAAGCTCGACACGTTCCAAGGAATGAGCGACGTAGAGATTGCAACGCTAGTTGAGTACCAGAAGGATATAGCGCTCAAAGATGCGGAATTTAAACAGAAGATGGACGCTATAGCGAGGAGAGGCGAAGCGGAAGCGAAGGCGTACGGAGAAATCGCCGACCACGCAAATGAGAAACTTGACGAGCTTATAGCCGCACCGCTAGCGCTCAACGTCATAGAGGAAAGCGAGGTATAGGATGGGACGCAGAAGGAACAAGCGGAACCAACCGCTTATGTACGATACCGAAATGTATTGGCAAAGCGCGGGTTACAACAACCGACTTTTCACCATGTACCGAAACCAGATTATCGCAATGGCTTTGAACCGCTTCAAGTGGGTTGGTCTTCCAAAGACATGCAACGAACGATACCTTGAATACACGCTTCTTTTTCAGGGGCTTGCTACAATCGCATTTCCTCGAATGCAACGCGGTATATTCTACAGCACGCAGGTAGCGCAGATGAGCGCGCCGAACATCTACGACAACCCCGTGCGTTGGCAGAGCATCGGAAACAACGGTTGGCGCTTCTCATGCACGGCGAAGAACGGCGTTATCGTATGGGACAACAAGATGCGTTTTCCCATCATGGAGCGCATCGACCTTTGGGCGCGCGAGCTTGTGGACGTTACGCGAACGAAGCAGATTAACAGAATGCACCAGAAAACACCGTTCATCATAAAGTGCCTGCAGGAGCAGGAGCAGCAAGCCGCGAACCTGTTCAAACAGATTGCGGGGTTCGAACCCGCAATCATAACCACGACGGGCGTAGAGAGCATCGACGTTGACGCTATCAAGACCGACGTTCCGTTTCTGGGCGCGGAGCTGACGGCGGAGGAAGTTAACGTTTGGAACCGCATCTATCAGTCATTGGGTATCCCGAACCTTACTTTCAAGGGCGAACGAATGATTCAAGATGAGGTGCAGACGCAGAGCGAGCCGACGAGCCTTATAGCGCTTGACTCGCTCACATGCAGGCGCGAAGCATGCGACATCCTGAACTACAGGTTCTCGCAGTATCTTGACGAACCTATACGCGTGGTTTGGAGACAGGACAATGAAAGCGATAATTACAACTTCGCTCACTCGATAACGAACCAGCTTTCGGCTATCGACACGACCATGAAACTTGAAGGGAGTGAATAGCATGGCAGCCGATATACCCCCGTTCGATGAAAGGGACGATTGCAGCTGCGACGATTGGCACGCGGTTTTCACCGTGCAGCTTGGGGAGCTTATAACCGGCGGCGTTATAGACTTCTCAACGCCCGAATGGGACTTCGATAGTTTCAACGATGAGCAGCGGAATAGGCTATACCAGAAGATAGAAGCACGTTTCTTCTGGCGAGAAATCGGCGTTCTTCCCGTGCTTCGCTGGCGCATGGAATTGTTGCGAAAGCTGAACGAGATAATGCCGAAATACAAGTATCTTTATCAGGCTATCGAAGACGGCGTTTCGCCGTTCCAAATCGAAGACGAGTTCGGAAAGTCTAGGCAAATCTTCTCCGACTTCCCCGAAACGATGCTAGGCGATAACCAAGACTACGCGAGCAACGGAAACGATAGGGAGTTCGAGACGATACGGAACGGCAACTACTTAGACGTTGCGGAAAACCTAGACAAACGCTATAACGACGTTGACGTTATGATTCTGAATCAGCTAGAATCTTGCTTTTCGTGCCTTCTTACTGTTAACATGAACGCGTATTAGACTAAGGAGGTGAAACGATGGGAAAGAACAGAACTAGCGCGCTACCTCCTTACTGGGGATATACGCAGTACACGCCCGTTATCCCCAAATTCTATTGGGACGTGTACAGCCAAGAGCAGCGAATCAAACATCTTTGCGAGGAATACGACCGACTGGCACACTACGCTTCGATGCTAGCGGAGGAAATAAACGCTATCGAAGCGGTAACGCCCGAAGAGCTGCAAGCCGTTATCGATTACTTCAACGTGCAGCTTGCGGCATTGAAGAAGCTAATCGAGCAATTGAAAGCTGGAACGCTGCAATGGGACGTTCAGCACGGCGATTACCGCGACACGGTGGAAGCCCAACGCGACATGTTCAACGACATCACCGTTCACAGCATGACGATTGCGGAGTTCAACGCGCTTGATTTGACGGTCGAAACACTTGCAGATTGCGGGCTGAATTGCCGAGGGCTCGCGGTGTTGAGTCATTGGCTCGTCGACCCGTTCGACATTTCGAACATCTACAAAGCCTAGAAAGGAGCTTTACATCATGGCAACAGAATACACCCAGTATTACAATCTCGATTTGTATACGGACAGCGACAAACCGAACCTTCGAGACCAGTACAACGCCGCGATGCGCAAGGTCGATACGCAGCTTCACACATCTAACGACAATATAACCGTTGCAATCGAAGCGGCGAATCAGGCTAAAACGGCAGCGGACGAAGCGAAGGCAGCAGCCGAGGGCGTACAGACCAACATCGACGCGGAAGCGACCACGCGAGAGCAGGCGGATACCGAGCTAGACGGCAAAATCACAGCGGAAGAGACCGCGCGTGCAAACGCGGTTTCAGCGGAAGCGACCGCGCGAGAGCAGGCGGATACCGAGCTAGACGGAAAAATCACCGCAGAAGCGACGGCGCGAACCGATGCGGATAGCGCGCTTGACGTGCGCATCGACAACGAAGTCACTGCGAGGGCTAACGCCGATACAGCTTTGAGCGGTAGAATCGACGCTTTGGAGCCGCTTACGACCAAGACGAAATACTACAGTCATAGGATGGTAGTAATCGGTGACAGCTACGCATACGGAACGGGTGCGAGCGACCACGGCGGAGCCGAACAGCTCCGTTTCTCCACGCGCCTTGCGAATATGCTAGGTGCCGTAGAAGTAAACGTTGCGGTAGGTTCTACGGGTTTCTGCGACCCTGGTTCAGGCGGGCAGAACTCGCCGTTTCCCACGCAGGTATCGAAGGCAGCGGCACAGCTCAACGCAGCGCAGCGCAACGATGTTAGGCTTGTGCTTATCGCGGGCGGAATCAACGACGAAGGCGAGGGAACCACTTACAGCAGCGCGCAGATGGAAACGGCAGCTAAAAACACTTGCACTGCTGCAAAGGCTTCTTTCCCGAACGCAGACATCGTGGTGTTTCCGATGCTCTGGAACGGGCAGGGTTGGCAGTACCACGCGTTCAACTTCGAAACCGCAATCGTGCGCGGCGTTATGGCTTCCAGTTGCGGCGTAGCCGTGCAAGGTTGTTGGACGTGGAACTTCGGACAAGCTAGCGCTTACGCAAGCGACAACCTGCACCCGAACGACACGGGACACCTAGCGTTCGCTAACCGTATGTTCGAAAGTCTTACGCAGGGCGGGACGATGAACTACCAGAACGCTTTGTTCATCCCGACAATTCAAGGTGGCTCTACCATTAACAGGACTTACGGAGTGTTCCAGAACGGCGTTATCCAGTGCGGCGGTATGGTTGTCGGAAATTCGGGAGAAAGTATCAGCGGAAATACGCAAATCGGCACCGTTCCAGTTGGAATGTACCCCGAACAGAACGTGTACGTTCCCATCTTCAAAAGCAACCAGCTTGCGGGCATGTTCTGCATCACACAATCGGGCAATGTATACATCAACCCGCAAACGACCGTTACCGCGCCCGTTTACGTCGCACCCTTCAACTACGTGCCTTACGGCGGTACTTTGAACTAGCATCATGGCGCGCAAGCGTAGGGGCTTGCGCGCTTTTCTATTAGAAAGGGCTATATCATGGGTAAAATCGAAAAAATGGTTCAGTACGTGAAAGACACTTGCGCCGATGATTCGGTGGGCTATTCGCAGGTTCGCAGGTGGAGAAACCCCGACGTAGATTGCTCGTCGTTCATGTACCTTGCAGCTAACGCAGCGGGCTACAACGTTCCCACGGGATACGGATACACGGGAACTATGCTAGCGGACTTCAAGAAAGCAGGCTTCACAGCCGTTAAGTTCGACGGAAACCTTAACGACCTAGACGCGGGCGACATCCTTCTTAAAGTTGAGAACCATAACGAAATGTATATCGGCAACGGCAAGTTCGGAGGTGCGCATATCGACGAGAACGGAGGTATCGCGGGCGCTAGCGGAGGTGACCAGACGGGTAACGAAGTCAGCATCGTGAACGCATACGTGTACAGCGGTGGTTGGGACTACGTTCTTATTCCCCCTAAAGAAAGCGGAAGCAACGGAAGCAGCGGAAGCACCGACCTTGACACAGTTGCGCGTCAGGTAATCAGCGGCGATTGGGGCAACGGTTCAGACCGCAAGAGCCGACTTGAAAGCGCGGGTTACGATTACAACGCGGTCCAAGCTCGCGTGAATGCCATTCTAAACGGTTCCGCATCTTCGGGTTCTTCTGGGAAGTCTATAGACCAGTTGGCGAAAGAGGTTATCAACGGCGATTGGGGCAACGGAACCACGAGGAAGAACGCGCTGGAAGGCGCGGGCTACGATTACGACGCGGTGCAGAAGCGCGTTAACGAGATGATGGGATAGGTGCAAGGAGTGTTTGGCATGATTAACGATTTCATTGTAGAGCATTGGTGTATCATCGTTGCCCTTGTGTTCATCGCGTTCGACATCCTGACGGGCGTAATCAAAGCAGCGAAGAACGGCGAGCTTTCAAGCAAAGTAGCTCGTCAAGGACTGTTCAACAAAACGGGGTTCGTTCTTGTAATCGTCTTCGGTTGCCTTTGCGAGTACGGTTCTAACTTGGTTGATTTCGGTTTCGAAGTTCCCTTGATTCTACCGACTTGCATCTATATCGTTATGCTTGAAGTGCTTTCAATCATCGAGAACCTTTGCGACATTTCGCCCGACCTTGCAAAGTATCTAGGCAAGTTCATTTCGACAGAAGGAAAATAACCGCAACGAAAACGCTTTATAGATTCATAACGGTTATGATATAGTTATAGACGCGTGGAATATTCCGCGCGTCTATTCGTTTGGAGGTATTTATAATTAAAGAGTACGGCG
>ENA-UERC01001277-UERC01001277.1-human-gut-metagenome-genome-assembly--contig:-NODE-1277-length-15157-cov-4.463727_pt1 | contig 15157 bp, 10 predicted proteins | sample MGYA00242955_ERZ507955 | MGnify/ENA primary metagenome ERZ507955 (study PRJEB26167, sample SAMN06115394) | human gut metagenome | host: Homo sapiens | place: China:Hubei | collected 2016-04-27... | reverse complement strand
CAGCTTGAAGTCGTCGGAAATGGGCGTCTCCTGCGGAGCGGGCTGCTCCGAGGCAGTCTCCGGCTCCGTATGCAGAACGTCGTCCAGATGCTGCATGATATCCTGCTGGATCTCCTTCACCTCGCCGGCAGGCGCAGTCTCCTGATGGGGCAGCTCCATCTCCGGCAGGGAATTCAGGAACTCCTGCTGCTGGGCGCACAGCTCGCTGCCGTGGCGGACAAACTCCGCCAGACTCTGCTTGGCCATGACCAGCTTCTCCTCGGCGTCCTGCTTGTCCTGCTCCAGCTGCGCCAGCTGGGCGGCGTGCTGCTCCTTCGCCTCTTTCAGCAGGTTCTCCTTTTCGGTCTGAGCCTCCTGCACCAGCTTGGCGGCCATCTTCTGAGCCGTCAGCAGCGTGGAGCGCATGGCGTCCTCGGTGGCGCGGTATTCCTCCACCTTTTCCGCCAAGATCTTCAGCTTGGCCTTCAGCGTCACGTTCTCCTTATACAGCGCCGTGTAATCCTCGGTCAGCGTGTCAAGGAACTCATCCACCTGCGCCATGGCATAGCCGTTGCCGAAGCCGGAGGACTTGGGAAATACTTTTTCGGAAACTTCCTGCGGTGTCAACATGGTATATCCCTCCATCTATTTCTGCGCCCGCTTACAGATACAGGCCGTTGTTTTCCAGTTCGTCGATCAGGTCGCCCATGATATCCACGCTGTAGGGCGTGATGATATAGGTATTGGCGGCCACCTTCTTGATCTTGCCGTCGCCGGCATAGGCTACGCCGGACAGGAAGTCAATCAGGCGGCGGGCCACGTCCTTATTGGTGGACTCCAGATTCATCACCACCGTGCGCTTTTCCCGCAGGTGGTCGGCGATCTCGCTGGCGTTCTCAAAGCGCTCCGGCTTCACCAGCACCACCTTCAGCGCGGCGGTAGCGTGGATATTCACTACCTTGTTGTGGCGCTCCTCCGGCTGGCGGCGCTCCTCGCGGCGGTCGTCAAAGATGCTTCTGCTGTCGTTCTTTTCAGGCTGTTCCAGCTCCTCATCCTCGTAATCGTAATCCTCGTCGTCATACGGATGAATGATCTTCTTGATCTCGTCCATGAAACCCATTTGAAAGCCTCCCTGTTGTGTATTTTCAGTGGTTGTTTATTTCTGATAGTTGCGTGCGCCGAAGATGGCGGAGCCGACCCGCACCATATTGGCGCCGCAGCGAACGGCGTCGGCATAGTCGCCGCTCATGCCCATGGAGATATATTCCCATTTATTATCGTACATTTCTCGGCTTATGTCAACAAAAAGACGATGAACTTTCTCAAAATATGGTATATTTCCGCCTTTTTCCACCGCAACAGGTGGTATCGTCATCAGGCCCCGCACCCGAATGTGGGCCAGACCCTTGGCGTAGGCCGCCGCCTGTGGCAGCTCCTCCGGCGCGAAGCCGGACTTTGCCTCCTCGCCGCCGATGTTGACCTCCAGCAGCACATCCTGCACCAGCTCCATTCTGGCGGCCACCTTTTCGATCTCGTCCAGCAGCTCTTTAGAGCCCACCGACTGAATCAGCGCCGCCTTGCCCACCACCTGCTTCACCTTGTTGCGTTGCAGGTGGCCGATAAAGTGCAGCGGCGCGCCGTCGTAAGCGTTCTCCTTCAGCTTTTCCGTCATCTCCTGCACCCGGTTCTCGCCCAGCGCGTCGATGCCGGCGGCGATGGCCTCCTGACAGGCGGCAGCGTCGTTCATTTTGCTGGCGCCCACCAGCGTGATATCCTTGCCGGTGCGGTCCGTTTCACGGGCGGCCGCGTCGATCTCGGCGCGAATGCGGGCAATATTTTCTCCAATAGCAGACATGGAAGTTTCCCCTTTCTGTGTATTCAAGCTGCGGCGAAGCGCCGCGTTGTTTATCCGATCACCTTGCCGTCGCTCAGGTCTGCCGAGGTGACGATCACCTCGTCGCCCTGCCGCAGCATGCTGGAGCCATCCTCGGCGGACACCGCCTCGGTCAGCACGTAGCCGTCTCCCTGATAGACCACCTTGACGGGCTTGAATTTGGCCCGCACACCCAGGCGGCAGTACACGCCGGTCACGCCCTCCTCGTTGACCCGCAAGGCGTTGGACGGCAGGCGCAGCCCCTCGTAGGTGCGCAGCACCAGTGTGGCCGACTGATGGCGCATCAGCGTGGTCTGGGCAATGTATTTCTCGCTGTGCAGCAGCAGGACACGGTGCCCGTTCTCGCTGCGGGAGATGCTGTCGATGGTCATTCTCAGGTCGATATTCAGCCCCTTGGCAAACCGCACCATCACGGTGGAGCGGCCCTCCAGCTGCTCCGCCTGGGCGTCGGTAATGCTGGCGGCGTAGTACCATGTGTCGCCGTAGATCAGCTTGCCCACGTTGGCGCTGTCGCTGCTGACGGGCTTGACGCTGTTCAGCTTGCTGTATGTCAGGTCGTCCTTCAGGAAGTCCAGCGTCAGCACCGACTCATAGCCGTCGCAGGCGGCGGAGTAGATACCCGCCTCCGGCGCGGTGATAGCCGTGCCGTTCAGAGAGCTCTCCAAGTCGCTGATGGACTGCTCCGTGGCCTTGATCTCCGCCTCGATCTCCTCCTGAGAGGATGAGGTAAAGTCCCGCTTCAGCACAGCGCTTTTCAGGGCGGAGACCTCCTCGTCCGCGCCGCTGTACTCCCCGCCGGCGATGGACTGCCGCAGGGTCAGGATGCCGCTGTTGATGGTGGAATCCAGCTTCAGCGCCGCGTCCGGGTCCAGATAGGAGATCAGGGAAAAGGACAGCTGCTCCAGCCGCAGCTGTAGCGCCTCCAGCTGTTCCACACGGGTCAGCGCGCCGCTGTCGGGATAGGCGGTGGCCATGGTCTGGTTCTTGCCTACCCGCTCGCCTTCTGACAGGCTGTGGCCCAGCGTGGCGGCGTCGGAGTGGAACGTCTCCTCCTCCCGCACCAGATAGCCGCTGATCTCGATAGTCTGTTCCTCGACAGAGGCGTAGACCAGCGTGGTATTGATGGGATCGGAGAAATACCGGTAGGCCTGCACGGCGAAATAGACCACCGCAGCCGCCAGCACCACCACGGATAATATTTTGAAAATCGGTGTGGATGATGATTTCATATCCCGCTCCTTGTGTATATCTCTTGTGCTGTGTGTTTGCAAATATCCCGTAGGGGCGGATGCCCACATCCGCCCGCCGTTGGTGTAATGGGTTCTTGCTGTCGCTTGTAGGGGCCGACGACTCTGTCGGCCCTATCGGTGGCTCGGATGTTTATCGTCAGGGCGGACAGCGTCGTCCGCCCCTACGGATCCGGCTGGCTGTTTTACATCTCCTCCGTCTCCTGAAAGCTCACCGCTCGCGCCGGGGCGATGGTGGAGATGGCGTGCTTATAGATCACCTGCTGGCGGCCCTCGCTGTCCAGAATGACCACAAAGCAGTCAAACCCGGTGATGGTTCCCCGCAGCTGAAAGCCGTTCACCAGAAACATGGTGACGGGGATCTTCTGCTTCCGGGCCTGGGCCAAAAATACTTCCTGAAGATTATTTGTCTTTTGCATAGCGTCCTCCTATGTATCTTTTTTGTACGGACGCTATCTCTATAGGACAACCTCCGCCGTGATTCAGCATAAACCACGGCTATGGAGATCCCTCCGGGAAATTTGGTTGCCGCTGCCAGCGCACCCAGAAAATATCCGGATTCCGCCGCAGCCATGTCAGCTGCCGCTTGGCGTACTGCCGGGAACGAAGCTTCACCTCGGCGATGGCTTCCTCCGTGGTGGCCGTACCCTCGGCTACCGCCAGAAACTGCTTGTAGCCGATGGCCTGCAAGGCCGTGGCGTCACGGGGCAGGCCGCTGTCCAGCAGAGCCTTCACCTCCGCCAGCAGCCCCTGCTCCACCATGATATCCACCCGGCGGTCAATGCGGTCGCGGAGATCCTGCCGGTCGATGAAATCCAGCCCGATATACAGGGCGTCGTATTTGGGCGGCTGCTGCCGCTCCAGACGGTCATGCTCGGTGATGGTTCGGCCGGTCTCCTGCCACACCTCCAGCGCACGGATGATGCGCTTTTCATCCCGCAGGTGGAGCTTCTCCGCCGCAATGGGGTCGATCCGGCGCAGCTCCTCCAGCAGCGTTTCAATGCCCTCGTTTCGGGCGCGGCGCTGCAATTCCTGCCGTATCTCCGTGCCCTGCGACCCGGCGGCAAAGTCCGTGCCCCGGATCAAAGCGTCCAGATACAGCCCCGTGCCGCCCACCAGCACCGGCAGCTTGCCCCGCCGCAGGATATCCTGGACGCACGCATCCGCCGCCTGCACATACCGTGCCGCCGACCAACTCTCCGCCGGGTCGGCCACGGCTACCATGTGGTGGGGGATGCCCTCCATTTCCTCGGCCGTCGGTGCGGCGGTCCCCACCGCCATGCCCCGGTAGATCTGCATGGAGTCCACGCTGACCACCTCGCCGTTAAAGCGCTTGGCCAGCGCCACGCCCATTTTCGTTTTTCCCGTGGCGGTAGGGCCCACCACGCACAGCACTGCGGCCATTGGCGTCACTCCCCAATTACGCTCGTTTGAACATCTTCTCGATGTCGTATTTGCTCAATTGATACTTCACCGGTCTGCCGTGGGGACAGTACAGGATCTCCCCCGACTGCACCTTTTCCACCAGCGCCGCCAACTCCGTGGCGTCGGTGGTCATACCGGCCTTGATGGCGCTCTTACAGGCCATGGTGTGCAGCAGCTCGTCCCGTGCGCCGTTGGGATCGGCGCGGCCCAGCGCCAGCTTTTGGGCCAGCTCCTCCAGCGTGACGGCGGCGTCCGCCGCCAGAATGTCCGCCGGAACCTCCCGGATCAGCACCGTGCCGCCGCCGAAGTCCTCGCAGACGAAGCCGAACTCCTGCAGCAGCGGCAGGTTGTCCAGCACGGCGGCATAGCTCTCCGGCTCCAGCTCCACCGTTTCCGGCGTCAGCAGCGGCTGGGCCATCAGGGGCTGGCGGTTGGCCTTCAGCACGTCGAACCGCAGCCGCTCGTGGGCGGCGTGCTTGTCGATGAGCCACACGGTTTCGTGCTCGTCCTCGCAGATGATGTAGGTTTTCAGCACCTCGCCCACCATGCGCCACGGCGCTTCCTTCACCGGCTCCATAGTCTGCTGCTCCGGCTCCTGCGGCATGGTGATGGTCTCCTGCGCCGGTGCTTCCGGTACTGCGACTGTCTCCGGTTCGACGGGTTTTTCTGTCAACGTCTCTGCCTTTACAGGTGGTGTGATCTCATAGGTGCGGCCCGTCAGGGGCGAGGATGTTACGATGGGCTTCTCCGGCTCCGCCACATCCCGGACGTAGACCGTCTCGGCGCTGTGGGGCCGCTGGGCCATGGCGGGCACGCTGTCCCGGATGACGTTTTTCGTGGCCGGGGCGGCGCTTTTGGGCAGGAAGCTGCCCAGCGGCTTTTTCTCCTCCGCCGGGGCGGCAGCCTTCTCCTTAAACTCCTGCGCCGTCATTTTCCGAAAAAATTCCGGTGCATTGTCGGGCTTTTTGGGGGCCTTTTCTGCGTTTAATGCGTCCAGAATGGTGTAATATACCGCGTCAAACACAGCTTTATCCGACACGAACTTCACCACCGTCTTGGCGGGGTGGACGTTTACGTCCACCCGATCCGCAGGCAGCGTCACGTGCAGGACGCAGCCGGGGAACCGCCCCTTGAGGAGCTGGTTCTTATAGGCTTCCTCCAGCGCCGCCGTCAGCAGCTGGGACTTGACGAACCGGCCGTTGACGAAAAACACCTGCTTGCCACGGCTGCCGTGGCCGTTGAGGGGCTTGGTGACAAAGCCCTCCACCTTCACGTCGCCGCCGCTGCCGGAGATGGGCAGCAGGCCAAGGGCGAAATCCCGCCCCATGGCGGCGTAGATGGCAGACAGCAGCTGGCCGTCGCCGGGAGTGTGCAGCACCTCCTGCCCATCCCGCAGCAGCTTGAAGGACACGTCGGGATGGCTCAGGGCCAGATGCTGCACCACGCCGGACACCGCCGCACCCTCGGCGCTGTCCTTCTTCATGAACTTCATCCGGGCGGGGGTGTTGTAGAAGAGATCCCGGACGCAGATGGTGGTGCCCTCCGGGCAGCCGGTAGGCTCCGTCTGGCCGGGCTTGCCGCCCTCCAGATGGAGCGCCGCGCCCATCTCCGTACCGGCGGCGCGGGAAAAGATATCCACACGGCTGACGGCGGCGATGGCGGCCAGCGCCTCGCCCCGGAAGCCCAGCGTGCCGATGGCTGCCAGATCGGCGGCGGCACGGAGCTTGCTGGTGGCATGGCGCAGAAAGGCGGTGGGCAGCTGCTCCGCCGGAATGCCGCAGCCGTTATCGGTGATGCGGATGTAGGTCAGGCCGCCGTGCTCGATCTCCGCCACGATGGCGGAGGCTCCCGCGTCGATGGCGTTCTCCAGCAGCTCTTTGATGACGCTGGCGGGACGCTCCACCACCTCGCCGGCGGCGATAAGATCCGCCACATGGGGCGGTAGGCATTGGATCTGCGGCATGGTTCCTCCTTGTGATAGTTGGCTGTGGGTTGGTTTTTGTAGGGGCCGGCGTCCTCGACGGCCCGTTCGTATTATGAGGGTATTCCGGTAAACCGGCGGGGCGTCGAGGACGCCGCCCCCTACAAAAGGGTGCAAGAAATGCGGTGCGTCATCGGTCGGGCGACCGCAAGGGCCGCCCTTGCGCAGCGTCAGGACAACTTGCTCTTTAACTCATATAAAAGATTCAGCGCCTCCAGCGGGCTGAGGGTGTCCACCTGCGCACGGCGGAGTTGGTCGATGACCGCGCTCTCGCTGAGAGCCTCCAATGACACCTGATCCGTCTCCACAGGGGCGGCGTGGGGCTTGCCCGCCTCGTCCTCCAGCTCCTGCAAAATATGCCGGGCACGGGTCAGCACCTGCTTGGGCAGGCCCGCCAGCTTGGCGACCTCGATACCGTAGCTGCGGTCGGCGCCGCCGGAGATGATCTTCCTCAGGAAGATGATATCCTCGCCCCGTGTGCGGACGGCAATGTTATAGTTACGGACGCCGGGCAGCTCACCCTCCAGCGCCGTCAGCTCGTGATAGTGGGTGGCGAACAGGGTCTTGGCCCCCAGCTTCTTGGGGTCGGCGCAGTATTCCAGCACCGCCCGGGCAATGGACATGCCGTCAAAGGTGGAGGTGCCCCGACCGATCTCGTCTAGGATCAACAGGCTGTCCGCGGTGGCGGCCTTCAGAATATCGCTGACCTCCGTCATTTCCACCATGAAGGTGGACTGTCCGGCGGACAGGTCGTCGCTGGCGCCGATGCGGGTGAAAATGCGATCCACCACGCCGATGCGGGCGGCCCGAGCGGGAACAAAGGAGCCGATCTGCGCCATCAGCACGATCAGCGCCACCTGACGCATGTAGGTGGATTTACCGGCCATGTTGGGGCCGGTGATAATGGCCACCCGGTCATCCTTTTTGCCCATGTACGTATCGTTGGGGACGAACATGCTGTCCCGCCGCATCTGCTCCACCACGGGGTGGCGGCCATCGTGAATTTCGATGACGCCGGACTCATCCACCACAGGGCAGCAGTAATTGTTCTTCACCGCCACAGCGGCCAGTGAGCACAGGGCGTCCAGCTCCGCCACGATGGCGGCGGCACGCTGCACCCGCGCGGCCTGCTCCGCCACGTGGAGCCGCAGGTCGGTAAACAGCTGGTATTCCAGTGCCTTTACCCGATCCTCGGCGGAGAGAATGTCATGCTCCAGATCCTTCAGCTCCTGCGTGATATAGCGTTCGCCGTTCACCAGCGTCTGCTTGCGGATGTAGGTGTCCGGCACCTGATCCTTGAAGGAGTTGGACACCTCGATATAGTACCCGAACACCTTGTTATAGCCGATCTTCAGGGTGCGGATGCCGGTCTTTTCCTTTTCGGCGGCCTCCATGCTGACGACGATGCCCTTGCCGCCGTGGAGGATGGTGCGCAGGCGATCCACCTCGCTGTCGAAGCCGTCCCGGATCAGCTCGCCCTCCCGAACGGAGAAAGGCGGCTCATCCACCAGCGTCTGCCCAATGAGGGCGGCAAGGTCGTTGAGGTCGTCCAGCGCCTCGTCCAGCTGATGCAGGCGGCCCTTTTCAAAGCAGGACAGCTGGGCCTTCACCAGCGGCAGCTTCTCCATGGCGGCGCGCAGGGACGCCAGATCACGGCCGCCTGCCGTGCCGTATACGATACGGCCCACCAGACGTTCCATGTCGGAGATGCCCTGCAAGGCCAGAATCAGCTCCTCGCGGGCCACGGTGTGCTCCACCAACGCCGCCACGGCGGCGCTGCGGCGGTCGATCTCCGTGACGGACAGCAGCGGACGCTCCAGCCACGCGCGCATCAAGCGCCCGCCCATGGCGGTTTTCGTCTTGTCCAGCACCCACAGAAGGCTGCCCTTCTTCTCCTTGCTGCGCAGCGTCTCCGTCAGTTCCAGATTGCGGCGGGCGGTCAGGTCCAGCTCCATGAACTGGCCCCGGCGGTAGTATTCCAGATCGTCCACGTGGGACAGGTCGGTTTTCTGCGTCTCGTGCAGGTAGCTCAGCAGTGCCCCCAGCGCCAGAAATACCGCCGGGTTGTCCCGGGGCAGGCGGTGCAGCGCATCGTCGCCAAACTGGCGGCGGATCAGCTTTTCCGCCGCTTCCATCTGGAAGCGGCCCGCCGGCAGCTTTTCCAGATGGCAGTTCAGCTTATCCTGCAAAAAGGTATGAAGCGTCTCGTCAAAGAAGGCGGCTTCGTTCACCACCGCCTCGGCGGGGGAAAAGCGGGCCAGCTCGTTGATAAGCTGCTTCACCCGTTCCGGGCCGGAAAAGGCGGTGGCGTGGGCCTTGCCGGTGGTGATGTCGCAGGCGCACAGAGCGGCGTAGTCCTCGTCCAGATAGATACCGGCGCAGAAATTGGAGCGCCCCTCCTCCAGACAGGCGCTGTCGATCACCGTACCGGGGGTGACCACCCGGATGATATCCCGCTTCACCAGCCCCTTGGCCTGTGCGGGATCCTCCGTCTGCTCGCAGATGGCCACCTTGTAGCCCTTGGCGATCAGCCGGGCAATGTAGGAGTCCGCAGAGTGATAGGGAACGCCGCACATGGGCATCCGCTCCTCGGCAGGCTTGTCCTTGCTCTTGTCGCGGGTGGTCAGGGTCAGGTCAAGCTCACGGGACGCCGTTTTGGCGTCGGCGCCGAACATCTCATAGAAGTCGCCCAGCCGGAAGAACAGGATGGCGTCCTGATTCTGTTCCTTTATTTGCAGATATTGCTGCATCATGGGGGTCAGTTCTGCCATAGGGGACTCCTTTCAAAATTGCGTATCGCACTCCTGTCATTGCGAGGAGGCCGCAAGGCCGACGCGGCAATCCGTCGGGGCGTTAAGAAAACATGCCGGTGGCATGTTTTTAGCCTCCGATCTCGGCGGCTATGCCGCCGTAGCATCCATCTGAATTTCCACCGCATTGTTAAGAGAACGGATTCCCACGACCAGTCTGAGGACTGGTCTCGGAATGACAGAGAAAACTTTATACCATCTCGCCGAACAGCGCCCAGGTGTTGCTGTCGGTGATTTTTACATCATGATAATTGCCGATGGCGGACGCGTCGCCCACCAGATGCACCAGCCGTCCTCCGGCGGTGCGGGCCGTCAGCGGCCAGCGGCTGTCGTCGCTCTGACCGTCGATCAAGCAGCGGAGGGTGCGGCCCACGTATTGGGCGTGAATCTCCTCCGAAATTTTATTCTGGGCGTCGCACAGCCGGTCGAACCACACCTGCTTTTCAGCGCGGGGAACGGGGTCGTCCATCTTGGCGGCAGGCGTACCGGGCCGGGGAGAGAAGATAAACGTAAACAGCGCGTCGAACCGCACCTGCTCCACCAGCGCCACCGTCTCCATAGCTTCTGCCTCCGTCTCGCCGGGGAAGCCGATGATCACGTCGCTGGTCAGCACCAGCTCCGGCATGACCTTGCGGGCATAGGTGATCAGCTCAAAGTACCGTGCCTTGTCATAGGGGCGGTTCATAGCCCGCAGCACCCGGTCGCTGCCGGACTGCACCGGAAGATGCAGCTGCTTTGCCACGTGGGAACACCGTGCCATGGTGTCGAACAGCTTGAAGCTGGCGTCCTTGGGCTGGGAGGACATGAAGCGGATCAGGTAATCGCCGGGAATTTCATCCAGCGCCGCCAGCAAATCGGCAAAGTCGTAGCCGGTGCCCAGGTCCTTGCCGTAGGAGTTGACGTTCTGACCCAGCAGGGTGATCTCCTTATATCCCTCGGCGGCCAGCTGGCGCACCTCGGCAATGATCTGCTCCGGATCGCGGCTGCGCTCACGGCCCCGGACATAGGGCACGATGCAGTAGGAGCAGAAGTTGTTGCAGCCGTACATGATGGACACCCACGCGCGGGTGCGGCCCTCCCGCACCACCGGCATGCCCTCGGCGATGGAGCCATGCTCATTCTCCACCGAGAACACCCGGCCCCGACGGGTATACACCTGATACAACAGCTCCGGGAACTTCCACAGTGCCTGCGGCCCGAATACCAGATCCACATGGCGATAGGACTGGCGCACCTTTTCCGCCACCTCTGGCCGTTGGGCCATGCAGCCGCACAGGCAGATGATCTGCTCCGGGTTGGCCTTTTTCGTGTGGGTCAGGGCGCCCAGCGTGCCGTAGACCCGCTTTTCCGCGTGGTCGCGGATGGCGCAGGTGTTCAGCACCACGATGTCCGCCTCCTCCGGCGCGGCGACGAAGGTGCAGCCCATGGCTTCCAGCATGCCCATGATATGCTGGCTGTCCGCCACATTCTGCTGGCAGCCGAAGGTATCCACCAGTGCGCGGACGCTCCTGCCCCGCTGGGTGTGCAGCTCTCTTATTTTCCGTTCGAAATCCCGCTGACGGAGCGTCTGCTCCTCCGGGATCAATACCTGTTTTCTGTCCAAGTCGGGCCTCCCTGCCCCAATGTGGATACGGGGCGATATTTGAATACGATATTATACCACGCGGCGATGCGCAATACAAGAAAGCCGCGGAATAAAAGTTGCAAACCGCGGGCAAATGGGATATGATGGGGAGGAATCTCAAACAGGCAGGGAGGATGCCCTATGTGGTATGTATTGCTGCTGGCGGCCTGCGTGGCAGGCGACCAGCTGTTGAAGTGGTGGGTGACGGCCCATCTGGAGATGGGGCAGTCCGCGCCGCTGCTGCCGGGCGTGGTGCAGCTGACGCGGCTGCACAATACCGGCGCGGCGTGGAGCAGCTTTTCCGGCAAGACCGGGCTGCTGGCCATCGTCACCATCGTGCTGATGCTGGCGGTGGCGTGGCTGCTGGTGAAGAAGATCGTGCGCCATCCGCTGGGCGTGACGGCGGGGGTGCTGATCCTGGGGGGCGGTATCGGCAACGTCATCGACCGGGTGTGCCGCGGCTATGTGGTGGATATGTTCGACCTGCAGTTCATCAGCTATCCCATTTTCAATCTGGCGGACTGCTTTGTGGTGGTGGGCGTCATTTTGGGCGCTGTGTACTACCTGTGGTTCTACGACAAGTACGACAAGAAGGAGCCGAAGGATGACGCTGCATCTGAAAGCTGAGACGGAGGACGCCGGGACGCGGCTGGACGCCTTTGTGGCCTCCCGCGCCAACGGACTGACGCGCTCGCAGGCGGCGCGGTACATCGAAGAGGGGCGGGTATCCGTGGAAGGGAAGCCTGCGTCCAAGAGCTGCCGCATCGGCGGCGGCGAGACGGTGACGGTGGACGTGCCGGAGGTGCGGGAGACGGCGCTGGAGCCGCAGGACATCCCGCTGGACGTGGTGTACGAGGACGAGGACGTTATCGTGGTGAACAAGCCGTCGGGGCTGGTGGTGCATCCGGCGCCGGGGCATCCCGACGGGACGCTGGTCAACGCCCTGCTGCACCACTGTGGGTCGTCGCTGTCCGGTATCGGCGGGGAGAAGCGGCCCGGCATCGTCCATCGCATCGACCGGGACACCAGTGGGCTCATCATTGCCGCTAAAAACGACGCCGCCCATCTGGGGCTCAGCGCCCAGCTCAGCGACCATACGCTGGCCCGGACGTACGAGTGTCTGGTGGTGGGAAACCTGCGGGAGGACAGCGGCACCGTGGATGCGCCTATCGGACGGCATCCGTCGGATCGGAAGAAGATGGCGGTGGTAGCCGGCGGGCGGCCCGCCGTGACCCACTGGGAGGTCATCGCGCGGTATGCGGGCGTGACCCATGTGCGCTGCCGTCTGGAGACGGGGCGGACACACCAGATCCGCGTACACATGGCCTACATCGGGCATCCCATCCTGGGGGACACGGTGTACGGCGCAAAGAAGCCGGTGGCGGGTCTGACGGGGCAGTGTCTCCACGCGGTGGGGCTGCGATTTATCCACCCGCGAACCGGCGAGGCGGTGGAGCTGCACTGCCCGCTGCCGCAGGAGTTTCAGGAGCAGCTGCGGAAGCTGGAAAAAAGAGTGTAAACAAAAAAGGGAGGACACGCAAAGCGTGTCCTCCCTTTTTGCATGCAGGGAAATCACTCGATGACGGGGAGATCCTTGACCACGGCGGCGCAGCGGGGGCACAGCTCGGGGTGCTCCGCATCGCTGCCCACGGTGGGCAGGACCTTCCAGCAGCGCAGGCATTTGGCGCCGGCGGCGGGGCGGACGGCCACGGCCTGCTCCGCGCCCACGTCCACGCGGACCTGAGAGACGATGAGGGTATCGGCCAGGTCGGCGGCGTCCATATCGGCCAGGAAGGCGTCCTCGGCGGTAACGGTCAGGTCCACCTCGGCCTCCAGACTCTTGCCGATGGTCTTGTCGGCGCGGGCCTGCTCCAGCGCGCCGTTGACGGCGGTACGGAGGGCGGCGAGGCGCGCCCACTTGCCCATTTCCTCCTCGCTGAGGGCGTAGCCGCGGTAGGGCTGTACCATCTCGTTGAACAGGACGTTGCGGGCATCGTCGGCGGAGCGGTGAGGCATGGCCAGCCAGACCTCATCGCAGGTGAAGGCCAGAATGGGAGCGAACATGCGGGTCATGGCGTCCAGGATCAGCCAGACAGCCGTCTGGGCGCTGCGGCGCTCCAGCCCGCTGGCCTCGCCGCAGTACAGGCGATCCTTGATGATATCGAAGTAGAAGGAGCTGAGGTCCACCACGCAGAAGTCGTTGATCATGTGGGACACCACATGGAACTCGTAGTTGTCGTAGGCGGCGAACACCTTTTCAATCAGGGTGTTCAGGCGGGTGACGGCCCACTTGTCCAGAGGCAGCATCTCATCGGGCTGCACCAGATGGTCGGGATCGAAGCTCACCAGGTTATCCAGGCAGAACTTGCAGGTGTTGCGGAACTTCAGATAGTTCTGGCTCAGCTGCTTGAAGATCTCGTCGGAGCAGCGGACATCCACGTGGTAGTCGGCGGAGCCGGCCCACAGACGCAGCAGGTCCGCGCCGTACTTGTCAAAGATCTCGGCGGGGTCCATGCCGTTGCCCAGAGACTTGTGCATGGCCTTGCCCTCGCCGTCCACGGTCCAGCCGTGGGTGACGCACTCCTTGAACGGAGCGCCGCGGCCCAACGCGCCCACGGCCACCAGCAGGGAGGACTGGAACCAGCCGCGATACTGGTCAAGGCCCTCGATATACATGGTGGCGGGCCAGAAGCCCTGATCGCGCTCCATGGCGGCAAAATGGGTGGAGCCGGAGTCGAACCAACCGTCCAGGGTATCGGTTTCCTTCTCAAAGCCGGCGGCCTTGCCGCAGTGGGGGCAGGTGAAGCCCTTGGGCAGGATGTCGGCGGCGTCCATATCGAACCAGGCGTTGGAGCCCTTCTCCTCAAACAGGCTGGCCACGGCCTCGATGCTCTCCTCGGTGCAGACGGGCTTGCCGCAGTCCTTGCAGTAGAACACGGGGATGGGCAGACCCCAGCGGCGCTGGCGGCTGATGCACCAGTCGGTGCGCTCCAGGATCATGGAGCGCATGCGGTCTCTGCCCCAGGAGGGCACCCAGCGCACGTCCTCACAGGCGGCGATGGCCTCATCCTTGAAGGAGTCCACGGAGCAGAACCACTGGGGGGTGGCGCGGAAGATGATGGGCTGCTTGCAGCGCCAGCAGTGGGGATAGCTGTGGACGATGTTCTCACTGGCGAACAGGGAGCCGTTGTCCTTCATATCCTGAAGGATCACGGGGTTGGACTCATCGGTGGTCATGCCCTCGTACTTGCCGGCGTAGGCGGTGTGCTTGCCCTGATCGTCCACAGGCACCACCATGTCCATACCGTAGCGCTTGCAGGTCACATAGTCGTCGGCGCCGAAGCCGGGCGCCGTGTGGACGCAGCCGGTACCGGAATCCATCGTGACATAGTCGGCCAGCACCAGCCGGCTGGTCTTCGGCAGGAAGGGGTGATCGGCCAGCATGTTCTCATAGAAGCTGCCCGGATGGGTCTCGACGATGCTGTAATGCTCGACATTGCCCACGCGCATGACCTTCTCGGCCAGGGCCTCGGCAACGATATACATCTCACCGTTGTCCTCGTTCTTCACGACGGCATAGCTCTCGCTTGGGTGCAGCGCGATGGCGAGGTTGCCGGGGAGCGTCCAAATCGTGGTCGTCCAGATCACGAAGTTCAGCTTGGACTTGTCGAGATGGCTCAGCTTGCCGAGGTCGTCGTGCATGGCGAACTTGACATAGACGGTGGTGCAGGGGTCGTCCTGATATTCGATCTCGGCCTCGGCCAGGGCGGTCTCGTCGTGGTAGCACCAGTAGACGGGCTTCAGGCCCTTGTAGATATAGCCCTTCTTGTACATCGCGCCGAAGACCTTGACCTCTTCGGCCTCGAAGCCGGGGTTCATGGTCTTGTACGGATGCTCCCAATCGCCAAGGACGCCGAGGCGCTTGAAGCCCTCCATCTGCACATCGATATAATGCTGGGCAAAATCGTGGCAGGCGGAGCGGAAGGCCGCGACGGACATCTGCTTGCGGTTCAGCTTGTTCTGCTTGATGATGGCGGACTCGATGGGCATGCCGTGGTTGTCCCAGCCGGGGATATAGGGGGTGTAGCGGCCCCGCATGGCATAGGAGCGGACGATGATGTCCTTCAGGGTCTTATTGAGGGCGTGGCCCATGTGCAGAGCGCCGTTGGAGAAGGGAGGGCCGTCGTGGAGGGAGAA
>ENA-UERC01001251-UERC01001251.1-human-gut-metagenome-genome-assembly--contig:-NODE-1251-length-15445-cov-5.428943_pt1 | contig 15445 bp, 10 predicted proteins | sample MGYA00242955_ERZ507955 | MGnify/ENA primary metagenome ERZ507955 (study PRJEB26167, sample SAMN06115394) | human gut metagenome | host: Homo sapiens | place: China:Hubei | collected 2016-04-27... | reverse complement strand
TGTCCTTTATTTGAATTAATCCAAAAATCTTTGCACTATACATAAAGGTTAAACAGCCAGGATAGCCATAATCATACATTTTAGATTTTGTAACAATATCTGGCCCTGTAACATAAATATTCAAAGGTTTGGATTCTTCATCAATCTTTTCATAATCATGATACGAAAAAGCATAGCCATTACTATTCATAAAATCAAGTTGCTTCTCTAATTTTTCAGGAGTCCACAAGTCGTCTGAATCCAAAAATGCAATCCATTCTCCTTTAGCTTCTCGAATGGCTCTATTTCTAGTTATAGCTGCTCCACTATTCTTTTTATTTTTTAAATACTTAATACGCTTATCCTTAAAGCCAGCAATAATTTCATCGGTATTATCAGTAGAAGAATCATCAACTATAATTAATTCCCAATTCGTATAGGTTTGATTAATTACGGATTGAATAGATTCTGCAATAAATCTTCCAGTATTCCATGATGGCATAATTACTGAAACTAGTCCATATATCATTTTTACCTCACTACCGTCCAAACTGTTTTAAACATAGTCTTAACATCTCCAACAAAACTAAATTCTTTCAAGCTCTGCAAGTTCCATTTCATCTTCTGTGGAAGAACAACTTCTACATAAGTCTTATCTGCGTTCTTAGCATCTGCCAAAAGACGTTCCTCATCCTTATACTCAATACTCGCTTCACTGGTCACTCCAGCCGGTAACAGTAAAGTTGCCAACATTTCGGGAGTATATTGTTCAACATATTTAGTAACTTCAGGACGAGTTCCCACAAAGCTCATATTACCCTGTAAAATATCCATCAACTGCGGTAATTCGTCCAAACGACAGCCGCGCAGTTTTTTCCCTATTTTAGTAACACGCATATCGCTTTTAGTTGTTACTTGAGTTCCTAAACTTTCCGCATTCTTTACCATTGTACGAAACTTGTGAATACGAAACTTTCTTCCGTATTGAGTAACACGCTCCTGACGAAAGAATACTTCTCCTGGGCTATCCATTTTTATCATCACGGCAAACAATACAAAAATTGGTGATAAACAAATTAACATCAAAAAAGATACTACTTTATCAAAAACTATTTTCAAAAGCAGGTTGCTTTTTTTATTTCTCAAGCTGTCATAATATGGACGCACGTCATCGTTTTGCATATTTGGTGGTAACTCTTCCCATTTACAGAGCATTAAATATACTCCTTCACAATTCTGCAATAATTTTCAATAATATAATCTACCTCTTCATCAGTTAAGCAAGTATGCAAAGGTAGTGTAATTTCGTTTTCAAAACGTTTATAGGCATTAGGATAATCCTTAATGTCAAAGCCTAAATTTTTATAAGCGGTCATCATCGGCAGAGGTTTATAATGCACATTGGTAGCAATGCCAGCTTCTGCCATCTTTACGATTATTTCTTGACGTTCATTTAATCCTGCTCCAGGAACACGAGTAATATACAAGTGGCCAGAGGACTGGTGGTTTTCGTTATAATGATCAAGTACCTCTATACCTAATGGTTTGAAAGCAGCATCATATTTGCCAATAATTTCTTTGCGTCTTGCCAGCATTGCAGAATAGCGTTTCATTTGTGCTAAGCCAATGCCTGCCATAATATCAGTCATATTGCATTTAAACCAAGGTCCGACAATATCGTATTCCCACGCACCAAGTTTTGTTTTTGCAAGTGCATCTTTGGATTGTCCATGTAAAGACAACAGTTGAATCTTATGATAAATTTCTTCATTATCAATTCCAGGAATAGTCTTCCAAGTTAAAGCGCCGCCTTCAGCAGTAGTGAAGTTTTTTACTGCATGAAAACTAAAAGAACTAAAATCTGCTATAGAACCACACATTTTGCCATGCCAGCTGGCACCAAAAGCATGAGCAGTATCGGCGCAAACTGCAACTCTACCAATAGCTTTCTGAATTGCATTTGTAGGCTGGAAAAGCGCTTTTTTCTTTTCTACAATGGCAAAAATTTTGTTATAATCGCACGGTACGCCGCCAAGGTCTACAGGAATAATGGCTTTTGTTTTTTCAGTAATGGCTGCTTCCAATTTGTCATAATCCATTTCAAGACAATTTTCTTGTACATCTACAAAAACAATCCTTGCTCCTACATGATCAACAATAGAAGCAGAAGCTGAATAAGTATAAGCAGGAACTATAACCTCGTCACCTGCTCCAATGCCTAAAATACGCAGTGCCATTTCCCCGCAGGCAGTTTGGCTATTCAGGCAAACGCAACGATTTACGCCCACATAGCTGGCAATTTGTCTTTCCAACTCTTTAGTTTTTGGTCCGGTAGTAATCCAGCCGCTTTTTATTGTATCTGCTACCTCTTTAATTTCTAAATCGCTCATATCAGGTGGAGAAAAAGAAATGTTCATTTTTTTCATTTTATAATGCCTTCTTTCAATATAATTTTTAGTTTTATTATTCAACTACTTTCGCATTCCGCATTTCTGCAGCCTGCTCTGCTTTACAATTAACCTCTTCCGGCGTTTTATATGTCGGCACAACTTTGCGCATTGCAGCACGCACTGTTTCATCATCATTGGAAGTAACAGCTGCTTTCAGCAAGTCCAATCTGCTCTGCAAATCTTCCATGCTGATTGGCTCATCCTTTTCAATGAACACTAAATCATTATCTGTTTTGCGCAATGTTTCGCTCTTCACCAGCAATTCTTCATATAGCTTTTCTCCGGGACGCAGTCCTGTTTCCACAATATCTATATCACGGAAAGGTTCCAAACCGCTGAGTTTAACCATATTTATAGCCAAATCATAAATTTTTATTGGTTGTCCCATGTCCAGCACAAACAGCTCGCCATTTTTAGCAATAGCTCCACTGTGTAATACCAGCTGACTAGCTTCCGGTATGGTCATAAAGTAGCGAATGATGCGTTTATCGGTAATAGTAATTGGTCCGCCGTTGGCAATCTGCCGTTTGAAAAGTGGAATAACACTGCCCGCACTGCCAAGCACGTTACCAAAGCGCGTATCGCTGAACAACGTTGTTTTACTTACAGCGCTATGTGCTCTCGCAATAATCTCGCACATACGCTTAGTCGCACCCATAATATTAGTAGGGTTCACTGCTTTATCTGTGGAAACCATCATAAAGCGATCGACGTTGTATTTTTCACATAGCTCAATAACATTTAATGTACCAAACACATTATTTTCTACAGCCTCAACGCAATTCTTTTCCATAAGCGGTACATGCTTATGAGCTGCGGCATGAATTATAATATCCGGATGATATTCCTCCATCACTCGCGTCATTGCTGTTTTGCTGCAGATAGAAGCAATTTCTACTTTAAAATTCAGCTTGCTGCCATATAGAAGCCGCAGCTCCTGCTGCAAATCGTAAACGCCGTTTTCATAAATATCCAAAGCTACAATTTGCTTAGGCTCCATTTTAGCAACCTGACGGCACATTTCACTGCCAATGCTGCCACCGCCGCCGGTTACTAAGATTACTTTATTTTTATAATAAGAGCTGACTAACTCATTATTAACAACTATGGGCTGACGGAATAGCAGTTCATCAATATCAAATTCACGCAGCATGCGTTTACCACTTTTAGCAATATCTGCTACGGAAAAGTCGTAGACCTTTACCTTATATCCGGCAGTTTTATACATTTGATATAATGTATCTTTTTTAGTATTAATGATGTTAGTAATAGCAAAGACAACTTCCTGCACGCTAAAATCTTTTAAATCGTCTAAGCTGTCTTCACTTTCTGATAAAACCGGCAATCCCATAATCTCTCGACCGATTTTATTTTTATCTTGGTCAATGAAGCATACAGGCACATATGCTGCACTGTCGTTGCTCAATAATTCATCAGCAAGAACTGCTCCTAATCTGCCAGCTCCAAGAATAGCTATACGAATACGTTTACTTTCGTTTTTACGTTCTTTAATTACGTTATCTCCGGCAAACAAAATTAATAGTCCACGTAGAAACTTTCCTTTTTTATTTCTTCTTACGCCAAATCTATAACAGTATCTATACATAAGGCGTATACCTACCGCACCCAAAAGATTAAGCAGAATTACTATGAGCCAGCGCTGACTTGTAAGATGTTCAATATTTAAACCATATTTAATTGGAAAATAAAATAAAAGTGCGGTCAAATCCGTTGCAAAAAGGCGCATATAAACATGCACGCCGCCGTAACGTATAATCATGCTGTATACCTTGCCTAATACACGGCAGCATAATAAGCATAGTAAAGCAACAGCAACGCCAATAATAAATTCCTCGAAAGAACTTCCGGATAAACCATATGCTGTTATGATGAAAGCAATAACAGTTATGTAAATTACTACATCGTAAAACATCAGCTGCCATCTTATTGCTGTATTGCTATAAAAAAAATTCATCTTCATAATAATAATTTTCTTTTATTTTTACATCTAAAATCACTAAATAATATAAAAATTATTTTTTAATCATATAATTCCAAGTTATCCAGCAACAACTCATAAATAATCCTAAAACTGTAGCAATTCCTATAATCAATTTTTTATTGGGACTTACAGGAATATTAGAAACACTATCTTTTTTAATTACCTCAACTTTAGGAGAAATCTGTTCCTTTTCCATAAAAACAATCTTATCAATTATATCTTTTAGCTGAATATCTATATTAGTATTAGTTGCTCCTTCTAAGACAGCTTTTTCATGTATTTTACCAATATCACTTTTAATGCTTCTAGCTACATCATTCGTGAACCTGCGACAATCTTCCTCATTTAGCATTTTATTGATCATCTCAGATAAACGAGGTAAACTTTTATCGGCATCTTCTTTAATAACATCAGGAGACGCACCAGAATAGGTAAGGTTAATCATAAATGTATTCCTAACAAGTGATACCCTAGATAAACTTTTCTCAGTACCTATACTATTTTTTATAATCTCAACACATGTATTTAATTGTGTCCCTCTTACATGAGCAGGAATCCTAATCATAGCATTATACTGATACACAGGCTTAGCAATAGCAAAGCTATAAATAGCCGCTGCCGCTGCAAAGGCTACAGTAACTCCAGCAATCATTTTTAAATTTTTCTTCAGTTCACCAAAAAGCTCCACCAAGTCAATTTCAATTTCATCATTAGATACGGGACGATTTTCCTGCATTTTGCTCCTCCATCATTAAAAATATTTAGATATTAATATCTGCACGAATTATATGTTACTTAGTATAAAAATAAGAAACTTTAAATCCGTACCTAAATTCCAATTTATCAATATATAGAATATTATAGCACGTTCGTCCCCCCCCCCGACAAGACTTACTTTGGCAAAAATGCTTTACTTCCGTAGCTTGGCGAAAATTTATGGGAAAGCTTGCGCCAATTTTTTTATTGCATAAAAAAAATGACTGAATTCTGCTTAACTACAATACAGAACTCAGTCATTCTAAATTATTTTTTTATTATTAGTGAGATAATTCTCTCAAAACTCAATCTCAATGCTTACCGGACAATGGTCGCTGCCGAAAACGTCGTTATGAATTTCCGCAGCCTTCACCTTATCCTTAATGCGTTCGGAAACGACAAAGTAGTCAATGCGCCATCCGGCGTTTTTCTCCCGCGCCTTAAACATATAGCTCCACCAGCTGTATTTCACTTCCTCCGGATGCAGATATCTAAAAGTATCTACAAAACCTGCCGCCTTCAGCTCGCGAAATTTCTCGCGCTCTTGGTCAGTAAAACCGGCATTCATGCGGTTGGTTTTAGGATTTTTTAAGTCAATTTCTTCCGCAGCCACATTCAAATCACCACAAACTATTACCGGCTTCACAGCGTCCAGCTTTTTGAGATAAGCCAAAAAAACCTTTTCCCACTCCATACGGTAATCCAGCCGCGCCAGCTCACGCTGAGAATTTGGCGTATAAACCGTTACCAAATAAAAATCTGCAAACTCCGCCGTAATTACGCGGCCTTCCTTGTCATGCTCTTCAATGCCGAGGTCATACGTTACATTGACAGGCTTTTGCTTCGTAAAAATCGCCGTACCACTGTAGCCTTTTTTCTCGGCGCTGTTCCAATATTCCTCATAGCCGGGAAAATCAAAGCTCGCCTGCTCGCGCTGCATTTTTGTTTCCTGCAAGCAGATTACATCCGGGGCAGCCTGCGCCAAAAAATCGGCAAAGCCTTTATTCATGCAGGCTCTCAAACCATTTACGTTCCAAGAATATAATTTCATTTTTTACCTCGCTTATTTTTCTGCCGCAGCCTTAACGGTCTCATAAATCCAACGGGCAGTATCGTATAAATCGCTTTCTTTTAAATATTCTTCCGTAGTATGCACGTTGCTCATGCCCGTAGCTAAAAGTCCGCAGGGCAGACCATAGCCGCAGAGATAATTGCCGTCGCTGCAGCCGCCGGTTGTTTTCAATTCTACCTTAAAGCCTAAGTTTTCCGCAGCCCGTTTAGCCAGCTCAATGCAGGGATGATCCTTACTCAGCTCTACTGCCGGACAGCCTTCCACAACCTCGAACTCCACTTGACCTTTTCCTGCTTCTACAACTTCTTTAATCAGCGTTATGGTATCGTCCTTGAGTTTTTCCAGCTTCTTTACATTCATAGAACGCATATCAATAACAAATTTTGCTTCCGGACAAACAATATTAGTACCAATACCCGCGTTAAACATGCCGATATTAAAGGTAGTTTCCGCATCAATTCTGCCATATGCCGGTAATTTTGACAAAGCCTCGGCAGCCAGCATAATTGCGTTGACACCCTCCTCCGGCGCAATGCCTGCGTGAGCGGCTTTGCCTTTTACGGTGACATAAATATCGTACAGCTTGGGAGCAGCGTAGGTAATTTCTCCCATTGCACCGCCAATATCCATGCAGTAGCCGTAATCTGCTTTGATTTTAGCTTTATCAAGATTTACAACGCCCAAGCAGCCAATTTCTTCGCTGACCGTAAAAAGCAGCTGAATATCACCGTGACGAACGCCATCTTCTTTAAGCGCACGCACCGCCTCCAGCATAGAGGCAACGCCAACCTTGTCGTCGCCGCCAAGAGTTGTGGTGCCGTCACTATAAAGCACGCCATTTTTGCGCACAACCTTTGTACCTGTAGTCGGCGCCACGGAATCCATATGCGCTTCAAAAAGCAAGGTCGGTGCATTTTCGACAGTTCCTTTGACGTAAGCCCACACATTGCCGCAGGTGCCGCCGGTTTTTTCGTGCGCGTTATCCATTTCCGGCTCCAAGCCTAAAGCCCGCAGCTTAGTCATAATCAGCTCAGCCTCCGCTTTTTCGTCCTTGCTGGGGCAGGGAACGCTGACCAGTTCAATAAATTCGTTTAAAAGTCTATTTTCATTAATCATTTTGCTTCACCTCAAGAATTTTTCTTCATTATATATTACGCCAAATAATGGCAAATTAAATAAGCTGCCGAAGCAATCGCTGCGCCATAAGCACGAACCTTCAGCTTGCTGGCATCTACGCGCTCCGGATTGGCCGCCTGTAATTTGCTGACGCCGCCGCAAAGCAACCACAAGCTAGCTAACAGCATAAACAAAGCCAAATAATCCCAGCTATCCAGCTTGCCAAATATTTCCATACACAAAATCCCCCTCAACGATGATTACAAATATAATTATAAGGGCAATAAGCGCAGGCTGCAAGTCCTGACTGCACATTTTGCTCGCGGCAAATAAATTCGCTTTCAGCTCCCTTACTTCCGATTTCTTGGCATAAAGCCACCGCCTCCTGCAAATAATCCTTGTCGTCAGGTAAATTCCACACGCTTAAATTCTGCAAAAAATGCAGCTGAGCCTGCTTAACCTTTTTCTGCAAGCGGCTTTCCACCGCCGCTTTATATAACGCCAGCTGATAGCTATAACCAAGCTTTTCTTCACCCTTCTCAGGCGGTCTGCCGGTTTTATAATCTACGATGGTTAAGGTGCCATCAGCATTTTCACACAAACAGTCGATAATGCCGCTGATTAACAGTCCGTCACCAACAGTCAGGCAGAAAGGCAGCTCGCGCATTTGTTTTTTAGCCAGCTCTTGATGAATTGCACTGGCAAGATATTTTTCCAGCATAATTTTTGCCGCTTCACCTTGATAGGAAGGTGCATATTGAGCTATGGCGGCACTCAAAGCAATATCTAAATCGCCGCGATATAATTCTAAAGCACGATGGACAATACTGCCTAAAATTTTCGCAGGTAATGCCGCCTGTGCCTGCTCGTCATAATTATTTAAGTACTCATCCAACTGTGGTAATTTCATCAAATACTGATAAAAATACTGCCGCTGACAATAAAGATAGGTCTGCAAAGCAGAAGGTGAAAATATCTGCTGTCCATTAGCTTCATAAGACGGCAGCGGAGCAAGAAATTCCTGACTTTCGTGCTTAGCTTCAACTTTTTCCACTGGCGCTGCTTCACCTGTTTCCGTACTAACCTCTACTAATTTAATTTCTACTGCGCTCTCCTTTTGATAAATTTGCTGCAGCTGCTTGAGCCAGCTCATTTCTGCTAAGGTTTTATCAGCTTTACTTTCCTTGCCGTCGGTAATGCCGCTTAAAATCAAACGCTGCTCCGCTCTCGTCATGGCAACATATAGCTGGCGTTTGCGTTCCTCGTTATCCAGTAATTTATCGGCTGCTTTTACTTTTTGCAGAATGCTCGTCGTCTGCAAAACGCCATTTTCATCTAACGCTTTAATTCCCAAGCCAAGCTGCGGCAAATATTTAATTTCCGCCGTATCGCTCGGCGTACTGCTGTCCAAAAAGGGCAGAAAAACTGTGTCAAACTCTAAACCCTTGGATTTGTGAATGGTCATAATTTTGACTGCGTCTTTAGCGCTTAAATTAGCTGCTGTTTCCTTAGTTGCTGCGTCCCGCAAGCGCTGCACATAATCCAGCCAATCGCCCAAGGTTCCCTTATGCTGCACGCTGTATTCCTGCGCCAGCTGCCGCAGCTTCTGCACGTTAGCTAATTTATTGGCGCCATGCTCTTGCACGGACAGCACCGCCTCCATTGCCAATTCCTGCCACAGGCTTTGCCACAATTCCGGCAGTCCCAATAGGGACGCTTGACTGCGCAGTTTGGCTAAAACACTGGCTGCCCGCTGTACTAACGCACCCTGCTTGTCAGCAAAATTTTCCGGCGCAGTCTGCATTAACGCATCCCACAAACAGTTTTCTTGCTGCAAAAAAAGCTTCGTCAAGGTTTCGTCATTTAAACCAAAAAATGGCGAACGTAAAGCTCCAGCTAACTCCAAGCTGCGATAGCGATTGTCGAGCGCTGTCAAGAGATTTAAAATATCCAAAACCTCTTGGTAATCATAAAAGCCGCGGCCGTCCACTATTTCATAAGGAACACCCTGCTTCTGCAATGCTGCTTCCATTTCTTCGCAATGGGTCATAGCGCGCAGTAAAATTGCCATTTTTCCATAGGGATTTCCACTTTCGTGGCAAGTTTTTACTGCCTGCGCCACAGCTTGCGCTTCCACTTGAAATTTACTTGCACCGCATTCTTTATCATAAGCGCACAAAAGCAGCTGAGGAACTTCCGCGCAGCTTTTATTATGCGCCAATGCTTCAAAAAATACATCTTTGCTGCTGTCCTCGCCTAACAGCTCGCGAAAAGCGCTGTTAACCGCCAGCAAAATTTTATCCATACTGCGGTAATTGGTACTAAGCTTTAAATTTTCTCCGCCGCCAGATGCTATTTCCCGACGTACGCGAGCAAACACACTGACATCTGCGCCGCGAAAACGATAAATGGATTGCTTGGGATCGCCTACGATAAACAGCTTCTTACCTTGCAGCTTTTCACTGTCATCCCCGCACAGCAAATAAATTAGCTGGCGCTGCCTGTCGTTGGTGTCCTGAAATTCGTCCACCATAATATATTGAAAGCGTTCCTGATATTTATGGCGCACCTGCGGATTTTGTTTGAGCAGCTCTACAGTAAAATTTTCCAAATCATCAAAGGTCAGCAAATCCTGCGCCAGCTTTTGCTCCCGCAAATAAGCGTCCAGGCCGCGCAATAAATCCTGCCACAAGGGTAAAAATGCTAACGCGTATTTATCCATAGCCTTCAGCTGAATTTGCTCCTGCAAGCTTTTGATATTGTTGATGATATCTTTAATTTTACCTCTGGCTTGAACTCCGGATAGATATTTAGCTAAAATATTAAGTTCGCCGCCTTGCTTAACAGCAGCGCAGGCTTCATCTATATTTTCCGCTAAATTATCTAAACAATTTCTGGCGTTGGATTTTTTGCTCGTTAATTCTTCTCTGCGCAGCGCTGCATCGCGCAGCACAAGACACAAATCGTTTTGTAATTGCGGCAGTTCAGCGATACTTTCTGCGTAAGGCTTAGCCAAATCTTCTGCTACAATACTGTTTAATGAAGGTAAAATATTTTCCAGCTGACGCATTAAGCCATCTACGCCGTAAGCGGCAACCAGTTTAGCTATACCCTCATTTTTCTCTAGCAGCTGCCGGCGCAAATATTCCTGCATACATTTTTGTCTGAACTCGTCGCCCTCAAATTCTTCGGCAACAGTAAAGGACGGATCAAGCTGCACCTCTACGGGATTTTCGCGCAAAATCCGGCTGCAAAGTCCGTGAATGGTACTAATCTGCGCTCTGTCGAGCGTCGCCAGCTGCCTGCGCCAAAAGTCGCTGCTATCATTTACAAGGCGCTCCTCTATTCCCCGGCGCACGCGTTCCTGCATTTCACCAGCCGCCTTGCGTGTAAAGGTAATCGCCAAAATATTCGCAGCGTCGATAGGCTTAGCATTTTGTTTACTCTGTCGCTCTAAAATATATAGAAAACGTTCTACTAACACCCGTGTTTTACCACTGCCTGCGCCGGCAGAAACAACTACGTTATTGGCAATCGCCTCAATAGCTTGCTTTTGCTCCGGATTTAGCTGTAAATTACTCATCTGCCTGCGCACCTCCTTCTGTCTGCGGCGTTTGGCTTATACGGCAAATATTGCGCAGAGGACAATATTCGCTGCATTTTTTGCGCGGCGCTACAGCAAAATTCCCCACATAAATTGCTTCTATATAATCCGTAATGAGCTTTTGAGCAAAGTTTTGAAAACTCTCCCAAGAATCATTAACGCCCTGCGCAGTTTTTTTGTAAGCTAAAGCAGGATTTGCTGGATCCTCTAGCAAAAAGCTGCTTTTTCTTTGGCCATCTTTCAGCACAAAATATGTACCGCCGACAACAGCTTTAGAATTATGAGGCAAACTCCCCAACGCCAACAAATATAAGGGCAGCTGTAAGTCAAAGCCATTGGTCAAATCCTTGCCGCTGGGCACAGAGCTACTGCTGCGCTTGTAATCCGTTACAAAAAATCTATATCCGTCACTGTCAATTCTATCTATACGTCCAGTCAAGGCAACTGGCGTGCCGTCACTTAACGTTAAACGTAATGGCTTTTTATTTTTGATGCCAAAATCCCACTCCACTGCCCAAGGTGTAAAGCAGGTCCATTTTTTTTGGTCGTCGTATTCAAATTGCAGCCATAGTTGTAAAATCTGATGTAACCGTTGAGCTTCCGCCTGCCAAAAAACATTGTTAACGATTGTTCCCTTGGCTTCTGCCGCTTGCGTTACGTCAGTAAAAATTTCTGCCAGCTCTTTTTGCAGTGTGGCCAAGGGCATAGACGAAATTTTCTTTTGCAAATATCTGCCGGTAAAACGCGCCAAAATCTGATGCAGCAAATCGCCCTCATCAGCAGGCGTTAACTGTTCATCCCTCGCTGCAAATTCCTGCTGCTGCCAAACCCGCTGCCCTAAAAATTTAAAAGGACAGGCCGCATAAATTTCCAAACCGCTGGCGCTAAAAGTGCTGCCAATTTTTTCCCGCACTTTAGCTTGCAAATTTTTATCCAGAAATCTGCCGTTATAACGCTCATCCTCCAAGCGCAGCTTATCCGCCTGCGCAGCGTCCAACAGCGTCTCGCCCCATTGCTGGCGCAGCCATTTATCGCTCACTGCTCTCTGTGCAAATTCGCCTGCCGAAGCGCAAATTTTTTCCGGCTCGGCTTTAGCCTCTAAAGCTTGCGGCACAAATAATTTTTGTACCAAATTTATGTAATTGCTTGCTCTAGCCTCGCCATCCTCAAAATAGCTCAACACCAACTGCTTGCGCGCCGCCGCTGCCACTGAAGCGAAAAAGTACGCGTCCTCTGCATAGGCCAACGAAGTATTGGGCAAATCAAGACCTAACGCTTTTAACTCCTTGCGCTCACGGTCATTATAAATCCAGTTTTCGTTATTGGCTCGCGGAAATTCTCCCTCGCGCAATCCCAAAAGAAAAACATAATCAAAGGCTAAGCCCTGTGCATTGCCTGCATCTGTAACCAATACTCCGTCCCGTCTGCCAGGACACAGCATAATTTCTACCTCCGCAGCCGCATTTCGTAACAGCTCCTGCCACTGAGCTAAAGAAATTTTTACATTATCCATGCCGCAGCTTACATAATCATCTACCAACTGCTGCACTACTTCCGTCAAACTTTTCTGCGCCTGTAAAGCAGCACTAACGGCAGTAAGCTGCGCCTTATTCTGCTGATATAAGCTTCCTAAATGCTGCGCCAATTTTAAGCTGCTCAAAAATTCCAGCAGCAGCGCGCCATATTCCGTAACGTTTGCCTGCTGCGGAATTTTTGCCAGCAAATCGTCAATTAAACGCAAAATTTCATCTGCTGCTGATTTTTCTTGCACAACAGCCTGCGCTCCACTGCGGCTGGTAAAATATTTATCTTCTTGCAGCGAATTCACTGCCTCACCGTCAACAGCTAAAAGCAAATGCAGCAGCGGCGCAGATAAAAGCTGAAAGTAAGCCTGCGCTCCCTGATGAGTATCGCTTACTGCCTGCAACAACAAAAGCAGCATTTCCGTCAGCGGCTGGACTGCCAAATTTGCGGTCTGCGGCAAAGCGACGGGCACACCGTATTCATCAGCCACCAAACGCAAACCGCTGTATACGGATAAATCGCGCACCGCAAGCAAAATTTGCTTGGGAGCAGTACCTTGCTGCAAAAGCTGCTTAATCTCGGTCAGCGCCCAACGAATTTCTTTATCTCTATCATTAAAACTGTATAAAAGCACAGCATCATCCGTAGGCACGGGCTGGCAAACGCGTCCTAAATTTTTTATCACCTGCACGCAGGCAGGTTCAGCCGCCAAATCAGGATGATAGCTTTCGATTTTTTCATCAAGGCACAAACTTTCCAAAGCCATATAACTATCCGCCGAGGCCGCAAAAAATTTTTCCCGTTCCTGTCCCTGCAAATTTTTCTCATAACACATGCCCACCGTAATATGGCAGCGCTCACTCAAGGCTTGGAGAAAATCCAGCTGCAAAGCATCAAAGTTATAAAAATCGCTGAAATACAGCTGCTGCCACGGCAGCTTGAACTTTTCGTTTTCCAAAATCCATATTGCTAAACGGTATTTGCCCTCTAAATCGAACCAATTCTTTTCTTTTAAATGATTGCGATAGAAGTTGTAGAGCAGCGCAACCTCTATATCCTTTTGGCCTAAATTGCCCTCGCGGCCCCATGCATTCAAAATATTATTTATCTGCTCCTGCGTAGACCCGCTACGGGAAAGCTGACTCACTAATGATGTCATCGCTTTAATAAAGCCAGGCTTCAGCGCCAGCTTGCTAAAATACGGCAGTGCGTCCAGCTCCAGTAAATTGTTAAGCATACTTTGAATAACTAACTCCTGACTGCGGCGGTTAATTTGATGAAAATTTTCATAGCCGTTTAAATTAAGCACCTTCACAGCCAAGGTATCTATGCCAATACATTCTACATTGTAACGAGACTGCACTTCTTCCATCAGCAGACGATTGGGAAGTACGATTGCCCCTTGTCCATATTCTAAGTTAGTCAGCTGCTCACAAAAAAAATTACGGGCGCTGCTGCCTAAAGGCGTAATATATAGCTTAGCCATTTACTGTACTCCTTGCTTGATTTTACGTTTAGCTTTCTTCATAAATCTAAAATTATTATACACCACCACAGCCTGTTTTGTCCTCACAGGCTTGAATGATTTCCTTTTTTGCTCACACTTTTTGTTTTGGTCAGCGAACTTTCTCGCTTAACAGTTATTGTGTCACCTCTTTGTCACACATATAATATTTTTGTGAAAGCCTATCTTTTTATATATTATTGAAGTATAATTAAACTAGAGACAATGAAGGCAGCAAATATTGCTATCGCAGCATTGTCATGTATGTAACATAAAAATACGAAGGAGTGAAAAAAATGACAGCTCACAAATTTTTTATCTGTAAAAAATGTGGTAATATGGTAGGTATGATTGTGGACAGCAATATGCCCCTCACCTGCTGTGGTGAGGAAATGCAGGAATTGGTGCCTAACACTGTGGACGCAGCGCAAGAAAAGCATGTTCCCGATATTAGTGTAGAGGGCAGCACAATAACTGTACGCGTCGGCAGTGTGGAACATCCAATGATTCCTGCTCACTATATTGAATGGGTATATCTGCAAACCGAAAAAGGCGGTCAACGCAAGGTTTTGACACCTGGCGATAAACCGCAGGTTACTTTTGCTCTCACCGCTGACGACCGTCCGCTTGCAGCTTACGCTTACTGCAATCTGCACGGACTATGGATGAAGGAGATTTAAAGAACCAAAATTAAAGCAAAAGCTCCGTAACAAAAGTTACGGAGCTCAATTTTTTATTGGAGATAAGCGGGATCGAACCGCTGTTTTTTTGTTTGTTTAACTCGTGTATTAAAAAACTAACGCCGCAGCATTAGCTGCGGCGTATCATTTACGTTTGGTGGAGATAAGCGGGATCGAACCGCTGTTTTTTTGTTTGTTTAACTCGTGTATTAAAAACTAACGCCGTGACACAAGTCACGGCGCACAATTTACATTTGGTGGAGATAAGCGGGATCGAACCGCTGTTTTTTTTTGTTTAACTCGTGCATTAAAAACTAACGCCGCAATTTTTACTGCGGCGTTTAATTTACGTTTGGTGGAGATAAGCGGGATCGAACCGCTGTTTTTTGTTTGTTTAACTCGTGTATTAAAAACTAACGCCGTGACACAAGTCACGGCGCACAATTTACGTTTGGTGGAGATAAGCGGGATCGAACCCCTGTTTTTTGTTTGTTTAACTCGTGTATATAAAAACTAACGCCGCAGATTTAACTGCGGCGTATCTTTTATTTTGGTGGAGATAAGCGGGATCGAACCGCTGTTTTTTTGTTTGTTTAACTCGTGTATATAAAAACTAACGCCGCAGATTTAACTGCGGCGTTTAATTTTATTTTGGTGGAGATAAGCGGGATCGAACCCCTGTTTTTTGTTTGTTTAACTCGTGTATTAAAAACTAACGCCGTGACACAAGTCACGGCGCACAATTTACATTTGGTGGA
>ENA-UERC01001247-UERC01001247.1-human-gut-metagenome-genome-assembly--contig:-NODE-1247-length-15501-cov-7.890495_pt1 | contig 15501 bp, 15 predicted proteins | sample MGYA00242955_ERZ507955 | MGnify/ENA primary metagenome ERZ507955 (study PRJEB26167, sample SAMN06115394) | human gut metagenome | host: Homo sapiens | place: China:Hubei | collected 2016-04-27... | reverse complement strand
CTTTTTTGTCTTTTTCAAGGTTTTTCGGTTCGCAGAGCCGCTCTCAGCGCCTCACAGGAGGCGTCTCGCTGACAGCTCAGGTATGATATCACCGTTTTTTCATTTTGTCAACCCCCAATTCTTGCTTTTTGGAGGGATTTTTGATATGATAGCGAAAATACATCATGAAAGGATGATTTTCATGGATACGCTTGCCTGTGCGCAGGTTCTCTGGGACTATCTGTGCATGAATCAGCCCCCCAAGAAAGCGGACTGCATCGTGGGCTTCGGCTGCTATAACGAGGATATTCCCCGCCGGGCCGCTCAGCTCTATCGGGATGGTTTTGCCCCCTGGGTGCTCTTTACCGGCGGACTGGGCCGAAACACCGCCCAGATGTGGACGGAAAGCGAGGCCCAACGCTTTGGTCGCATAGCCCTGTCCGAAGGCGTACCGGAAAATGCCCTGCTGCTGGAAACGGAGTCCACCAACACCGCAGAGAACATCGCTTTTACCCGCGACCTGCTGGCGCAAAAGGGCATTGCCGTGTCTTCCATCCTGGGTGTGCACAAGCCCTATATGGAGCGGCGCATCTATGCAGCCTGGAAAAACTACTGGCCCCAGATGCCCTTCTCCGTCACCTCCTACCCGCAAACCATGGAAGAATATTTGAAAGCAAATTCCGCCCGGGACCGCTCGGAACGGGCCACCATTGAAATGCTGGTAGGTGACTTTCAGCGCATGGACCTCTACGCCAAAAAGGGCTACCAAATCCATCAGGATATCCCAGACTCCGCATGGGATGCCTTTCATTCCCTTGTAGATCTTGGCTACACCGCTCAGCTTGCAAAGTAACAGAATTCCCCCGGATCTGTCGAAATCCGAGGGAATGCTTTATCTTCTGTGCTCGTCCAGGAATTCACCCAGGGAGGCCATGGCAGCCGTGATCCGTTCCGGTTCCGGCAGCATGACGATGCGGAAGCGCAGATCCTCAAACCAGTCAAAGCCGTGGCCGGGGATGACCAGAATATGCTTCTCGTGGAGGAACTTCATGGCAAAGTCCTCATCGCTTTCAAAATCAAATGCACCTGCCTCCAGGCCCGGGAACAGGTAAAACGCAGCCCGGTTGGGGACCAAGGTCACGCCGGGGATTTTGCGCAGCCCCTCCACTGTGGCCTTGCTCTGCTCATAGAGCCGCCCGCCGGGGATCATCATAGCCCGGGTGCTGTCCCGGTCCTGCAAGGCCGCGGGGATGACCAGCTGGGTCAGGGTATTGCCGCACAGACGCATGGAAGCCAAGGCCGTCACGCCTTGCTCCACCTCGGCAAGTTCTGCCCTCGGGCCGGAAAATACCATCCAGCCGCAGCGGAAGCCGCAGATGATGTGAGATTTGGACAGGCCGTTAAACGTCACGCAGGGAAGGTCCGGTGCCAGCGCCGCCATGGAATAGGTAGGCGCATTTTCAAGGGTCAACCGATCGTAAATTTCGTCCGCAAGCAGCAAGAGGTGGTTCTCCCGGGCAAGCTGGGCAATGGCCAGCAGCGTCTCCTTGCTGTAGATCGCGCCGGTTGGGTTATTGGGGTTGATCACCAGAATCGCCTTGGTGCGGCCGGTGATCTTGGCGCGCATATCCTCCAAATCCGGATTCCAGGCATTTTGCGGGTCACAGCGGTAATAGACAGGCTTGCCGCCGCCGAGATAGGTATTGTTGCTCCAAAGAGAATAGCAGGGAGACGGAACAAGGACCTCGTCGCCGGTGCCCACCAGGGCGGACATCAGCATAGAGACTGCCTCGCTGACACCGTTGCAAATATAGATATCCTCCGGCGTGATATCCTGAATGCCGCAGCTCTTGTGATATTCCAAAATTGCCTGCCGCGCTGCCGCCATACCCCGCACATCGCAATAGGGCACAGCCTTATCCACATTTTCCAGCAGTGCCTGCCGAACACTCTGGGGCATTTGGAAGCCGAAATTCCCCGGGTTGCCCGTGTTCAGCCGCAGCACGGGGGTACCGGCGGCCTGCATCCGCAGGGCTTCAACATACAGCGGGCCCCGAATGTCCGAATGGACATGGGTCAGTCGGTCTGATTTCAGTATCATTCTTTTCTCATCCTTCCGGTGTTGGAGAATTGCAAATTTCAGTTTATTATAGCACCGATTCACAAGAATACAATAAAAATTTCATTTTAAGTCCAGCCGTGTACGCAGCCAGTCCAATACATAGTACATGGTTTCATACCGGATATATGCCAGAGCGTTTTCGTCCCATAGATAGCGGATCTGCGGAGAAAACTCCTCATCCCCCGCCCAGAAAAACAGGGCCAGCTCCAGGTCCTCAAACACCGGCAGCGCATAGGCAATGTCCGCGCCCTTCAGCGGTCTGCCGCCCATTTTTTCCAGCGCTGCCCGGTATTCCGCCGGGGCTCTCTGGGCAAACTCCGCCAAGACATCCCTGCTCTCCATAAGGTTCTGGTGAAACTGGAGGCCGAAGTCCGTCATATTCTTCCACACGCCGGTGATTTTGCGGTCCTCGCGGCTGTCGCAGACGAGGTCAAAAATGCTGAGCACCTCATCGAAACTGTTTCCGTCTACCCACACGCCGCCGTCCTTGCGTTCCAAATCGCCGGTCCTGCGAGCAATTCGGTAGGGCGCCCCCAGGAAGGATGTATACAGATAATCCGAATCCATGGGCAGATGCAGCTTTTCAGCCAGGGCATTCTGGTCATAGGACAGAAAAATCTGCTTCGCGCTCTGGGCCTGGACCGCATAATTATTCCTTCGTTCCATAGAAACACCTCCTGCTTCTATGGAGAGTATAGCATAGCCGGGCAAAAATGTCGAGGGCTGGGTTCTCTTCCCATTTTAAACCTTAAAAAAATCTTCTTCCGGTTGCCTTTTCGGACAATCAGTGGTAAAATGGGAAAGAGTTTAGCGAAATGAGTTGATTTACTTGCATTATGACAATACCCAGGTAGTCATTGACCTGGATGCGATTGAAAAAAACATAGACGCAGTTCGGGAGAAAACCGGGCTGCCCATTATGGCCATCATCAAAGCCGATGCCTACGGTCACGGGGCCATTCAGGTGGCCCGGCTTCTGGAGCACAAATGCGCCTTCTTCGGCGTCAGCTCCATGCTGGAAGCCATGGAGCTCCGGCGGGCGGGGCTGCAAACGCCCATCCTGATTCTGGGCTACACCCCGGTGGCCGCATACCCCACCGCCATCCGTCAGGGAATCCGGCCCTCCATCTTCCACTATGAGGATGCGCTGGCCCTATCCCAGGCCGCCCAGGACGCCGGGCTCACAGACGTGCCGTTTCACTTTGCCCTGGATACCGGCATGAGCCGCATCGGCTTCCAGGCCACTGCTGCCGCCGCAGACCAGTGCGCCCGCATTGCCGCCCTGCCCTGCATAAAAGCAGAGGGGCTCTTCACCCACTTTGCCACGGCGGACAGCGCCGATCTGACCCGGGCAAAACGCCAGGCAGAGCTTTTCTACCGCTTTGACGATATGCTCCGGCAGCGGGGAGTAGAGATTCCCATCCGCCACCTGGACAACTCCGCCGGTATCATGAACTTTGACCATCCCTGTGAGATGGTCCGGTCCGGCATTATCACCTACGGCCTCTACCCCAGCGACGAGGTAGACCCCGGCGCGCTCTCTCTGACCCCTGCCCTGTCCTGGAAGTGCCGCATCACCCACCTGAAGCTTCTGGAGGCCGGCCGGGAAATCAGCTACGGCGGCACCTATGTGACGACCCACCCCACCCGTGTGGCAACCATCCCCGTTGGCTACGCCGACGGCTACCGCAGGAGCCTGTCCGGAAAGTTCTATGTGCTGATTCGCGGAAAGAAAGCGCCGATTCTGGGCCGGGTCTGTATGGACCAGCTTATGGTGGATGTAACCGACATTCCGGATGTGCAGCTGGAAGACCCGGTGGTGCTGATTGGCCGCTCCGGCAACGAATGCATCACCGTGGAGCAGATTGCCGCAGCAGCGGACAGCTTCAATTATGAATTCGTCTGCGGCATCAGCCGCCGGGTTCCCCGCATCTATATGCAGGGCGGCCGGGTGGTCAACGAGGTCCGGTATCTGCTGGATACGTAAGTTCAATTATAACGGAGGTCTTTCATGTCCCGTCAACAACGTTCCCCAATAATTCAAATTCTGCTGGTGCTCATCGCCGTTCTATTTGTAGCGGATGTGATCGTGATTGGGCTTTGCCTGAAAACACCCGGCAGCACAAAATCGAATCAGAAGCCCTCTGCTTCTCAGGGCAATTCCAATACACCGTCCCCCACGGATGGCACGGAAGTGCCAACGGAGGAAGCACCTCAGCTGGTTTCTACCGCCACAGTGCTCTCCACCGGCGACATTCTCATGCACGGCAAGGTCATCAACTCCGGCAAGCAAGATGACGGCAGCTATAACTTCGATTCCATTTTCCAATATGTCAAATCCTATTCCCAGGCTGCGGATTTCTCCGTCGCCAACCTGGAAACCACCCTCTGCGGCACGGACAACGGCTACGCTTACGCCGGAAACCCAAAATTCAACTGCCCCGATGCCATTGTGGACAGCTTGAAGGGGGCGGGCTTTGATATGCTGCTCACCGCCAACAACCACGCAGACGACACCTCCCTTGTGGGCTACAAGCGGACGCTGAACGTCGTCCGTGAAAAGGGATTGGACACCCTCGGGACCTATCTCTCCGCCGATGAGCAGAAATGGACAATCGAAGAGGTCAACGGCATCAAGATCGGCATGGTGTGCTACACCTATTCCGATGGTTTCAGTCAAAACGGCTATCCCCTGCTGAATTACAACGAAGTAGGCGAAAACGGCATTCTGAACTACTTTACCTATGACAAACTTCCGGAATTCTACACCCAGCTCCAGGGCTATCTGGATGAGATGCAAGCCGCCGGGGCCGAAGCCACGGTTGTTTACCTTCACTGGGGTGAAGAATACAAATGGAAAACCGGCGAAGGCCCCAACGCCAACCAGACTGCCATGGCTCAGAAGCTCTGCGACATGGGCGTGGATGTGATCGTCGGCGGTCACCCCCATGTGGTGCAGCCCGTGGATCTGCTGCAAAGCGGCACGGACGCCGAACACAAAACCATTGTCCTCTACTCCATGGGCAACGCCGTTTCCAACCAGCGCAAGGAGGAAATGCAGCAGAGCGAACCCACCGGCCATACCGAGGACGGCGTACTCTTCTGCGTCACCTTTGCCAAATACTCCGACGGCAGCGTATTTGTAGACAGCGCCGAGCTGATCCCCACCTGGGTGAATATGCACGCCAATTCCGGCGCCACGGAGTACAACATTCTGCCCCTGGAGGAGGCCACCGCCGCCCAATGGCAGGCCCAATTCGGTTTGACGGATACCCAGCTGGCAAACGCCAAGGCGTCCTTTGACCGAACCCAGGCGCTGACCCTGACGGGCATGGAAAAGGTGCAGAGCTACCTGGCCCAGCAGAAGCAGCCTCAAGAAAATCTCCCCCTGGACAATGCCGCATAACAAAGGAGAAGACAAATGCCAAAACGACTGAAAAATACCCGGGGCTCTGCCCTGGTTGCTGTGCTCATCATCCTCATTGCGGTGCTGCTGATTGCCAATGCAGCCGTGATCTACCTGCATCTTCAGACTTCAAGCAGCGCCGGCCCCGCCGTGCAGCCCACGGAAGCCACCACAGAAGCCACCATCCCCACCACAGAGGAAACCGAGCCCCCTACCACCACCATGCCGGAGCCGGCGCATGTGGTCTCTACCGCCAGCATTCTCTCTACCGGCGACCTGCTCATGCACATCTCCGTGTTCAACTCCGGAAAGCAATCCGACGGCAGCTACAATTTTGACAGCATTTTCCGTTACATCACGGACCACGTCTCCGCAGCGGACTACTCCGTCGCCAACCTGGAAGTCACCTTCGCCGGAACGGACAATGGCTTTTCCTACTCCGGTTATCCCCGATTCAACTGCCCCGACGCCCTGGCGGACGCCACCAAAAACGCCGGCTTTGACATGCTACTCACCGCCAACAACCACAGCTATGACACCACCCTGGTAGGCTTCAAGCGCACCCTGGAGGTTGTCCGGGCCACGGGTCAGGAAACCCTGGGCACCTATCTCTCCGCCGACGAGCAGAAATGGACCATTGAAGAGATCAACGGCATCAAGGTAGGTATGCTCTGCTACACCTATGCCACAGGCCTGGGCCCCAAGGGCACCCCTCGGCTCAACGACAATGCAGAAATCGGCGAGGCCGGGATCTGCAACTATTTTACCTATGACAATCTCCCCGCCTTCTATTCCGAGGTGGGCGGTTATCTGGAGAAAATGAAAGCCGCCGGGGCCGAGGCCACGGTCGTCTACCTTCACTGGGGCGAAGAATACAAATGGAAGACCGGTGAGGGCCCCAACGCCAACCAGACTGCCATGGCTCAGAAGCTCTGCGACATGGGCGTAGACGTCATCGTCGGCGGCCACCCCCATGTGGTGCAGCCCGTGGATCTGCTGACCAGCGGCACGGACGCCGAACACAAAACCATTGTCCTCTACTCCATGGGCAACGCCGTTTCCAACCAGCGCAAGGAGGAAATGCAGCAGAGCGAACCCACCGGCCATACCGAGGACGGCGTACTCTTCTGCGTCACCTTTGCCAAATACTCCGACGGCAGCGTATTTGTAGACAGCGCCGAGCTGATCCCCACCTGGGTGAATATGCACGCCAATTCCGGCGCCACGGAGTACAACATTCTGCCCCTGGAGGAGGCCACCGCCGCCCAATGGCAGGCCCAATTCGGTTTGACGGATACCCAGCTGGCAAACGCCAAGGCGTCCTTTGACCGAACCCAGGCGCTGACCCTGACGGGCATGGAAAAGGTGCAGAGCTACCTGGCCCAGCAGAAGCAGCCTCAAGAAAATCTCCCCCTGGACAATGCCGCATAACAAAGGAGAAGACAAATGCCAAAACGACTGAAAAATACCCGGGGCTCTGCCCTGGTTGCTGTGCTCATCATCCTCATTGCGGTGCTGCTGATTGCCAATGCAGCCGTGATCTACCTGCATCTTCAGACTTCAAGCAGCGCCGGCCCCGCCGTGCAGCCCACGGAAGCCACCACAGAAGCCACCATCCCCACCACAGAGGAAACCGAGCCCCCTACCACCATGCCGGAGCCGGAGCATGTGGTCTCCACAGCCACCATTCTCTCCACCGGCGATCTGGTCATGCACAAGCCCGTCTTCGATACGGGTCTGCAAAAGGACGGCAGCTATAACTTCGACAGCATCTTCAAATATGCTGCCGACTATGTAACCGCTGCGGACTTCGCCGTAGTCAACCTGGAAACCACCTTCGCAGGTACAGACAACGGCTACAGCTATTCGGGCTACCCCCACTTCAACTGCCCCGATGCCCTGGCGGATGCCACAAAGAACGCCGGCTTTGATATGCTGCTCACTGCCAACAATCACAGCTATGACACCACCCTGGTAGGCTATAAGCGCACCCTGGAAGTGGTCCGGGCTACCGGGCAGCAGACCCTGGGCACCTACCTCTCCCCCGACGAGCAGAAATGGACCATTGAGGATATCAACGGTATCAAAGTGGGTATGCTCTGCTACACCTACGCCACCGGCGTAGATGCCAAGGGCGCTCCCCAGCTCAATGGCAATGCGCCCATTGCCGAGGCCGGGATCTGCAACTATTTCACCTATGAGAATCTGTCCGCCTTCTACAGTGAAGTGGAGGGCTATCTGGACGAGATGAAAGCCGCCGGGGCCGAAGCCACGATGATCTATATGCACTGGGGTGTGGAATACGTCACCTATGCCCGAGAGCAGGAGCAGGCCATTGCCCAGCAGCTTTGCGATATGGGGATTGACGTCATCGTCGGCGGTCATCCCCACGTCGTTGAGCCTGTGGACCTGCTGCAAAGCACCGTTGACCCGGAGCACAAGACGGTCATTCTCTATTCCATGGGCAATGCGGTTTCCAACCAGCGTCTGGGCAACATCAGCTATGTGTCCACCCCCCACACCGAGGACGGCGTGCTGTTCAGCGTCACCTTCTCCAAATACTCCGATGATACCGTATACCTGGAAGGGGTCGACCTGATTCCCACCTGGGTAAACCTGAATTCCAACGACGGCTCCCGGCAGTATAACATCGTCCCCCTGGTTGACGACATCCGGGACCAGTGGATGGAAAAATTCAATATGACGGAAAACCAGTTCAATTCCGCCCAGCGCTCCTATGACCGGACGGAGGAGATCGTAGGCGAGGGGCTCGCCAAGGCCCAGGCGTATCTCGCCAGCGCCAAGCAGACCCGCGAGGAGAACTATCTGCTGGCAGTCCAGAATCCCGGTTAAAACCATTCAGTGCCCAAACAGGCCGTGTCTGAAATTCAGGCACGGCCTGTTTCTTCGACATTTTTCGTGCCTTTTCGATTTTATCATTGAAATATTGACAAATGAGCGCATACGTTGTACAATAAGTTGCATAAAGCAAGCGATCGGGCTCAAGGAGGTTCGCTGAAATGATTCTGACCCATCCGGAGCAATATATGTCCACCAGGGAGGCTGCGGTCCTCTGGGGCTACCCCCAGAATACCGTCAGCCGCTGGTGTCAAACCGGCAAAATTCCAGGTGCGGAACAGGTTGCTCCCTATAGTCCCTGGCTCATCCCGCGCAATGCCCCCTGCCCCAGTCCCAAAAAAGGCAAATAAAAACGCTCCCACGAGAGATCTTCACCCTTTCGTGGGAACGTTTTTTTATAAAGCGAACTCAATCGCCAAGAGTCTGGATCCAGCTGCCCTTTTTCAGCATGGCAAAGCCCAGGACGCACTTCAATGCCTCCGGCAGCTGGCACAGTGCAAACAGCGGCAGAATGGGCAGCGACGTGAAGCGGCTCAGGGAGAACGCCAGTGTTACGCTGCACACCCACATAAACACGCTGTCAAACAGGAAGGTGATAAATGTCTTACCGCCGGAGCGCAGGGTGAAATAGGTTGCGTTGGCGAAGGACTGGAAGGGCATCACCATGGCGCTGATGAGAATCAGGTTCTGCGCCAGATGCCGCACTGCCTCCGTGGTATTGTAAATCGCCGGGAACAGTCCGGACCCAAGGGCCATGAGCAGCCCGAAGCAGAGGCCGGAGGTCACGGAGAAGGCAATGAGCTTCCGGTTGGTATCCCGGACCTTCTCCTCGCTGTGCCGCGCCCCCAGCATCTGGCCCATGAGAATGCCTACGCTGACACCCAGGGACTGATAGACCACACCGGCCAGATTCCCCAAGGTGGAAGAAATATTCATAGCGGGCACCACATCCAGGCCGCAGGTGGAATAGCACTGGTTCATGGTAACCACCCCCAGGGACCACAGCAGCTCATTGGCAAGCAGGGGCATCCCGGTGACGATGATGTTTTTCAGCAGCGGCCTGGGGATCGCCATGGAGGCATAGGCCCCGCGAATGAAGGGGTGCTTTCCCCCATTGCGGTGGGTCCAACCGGCAACCAGCAGCAGCTCCACATACCGGGAGATCACCGTCGCCAGTGCCGCACCGCGGACGCCCATAGCAGGTGCTCCGAAATGCCCGAAAATGAACACATAGTTCAGCACCAGATTGACGGCCACCGCAGCCACACCTGCCGCCATGGGGACAAAGGTCTCGCCGCTTTCCTTTAGCGTACTGGCATAGGCATTGCAGATGGCAAAGGGCAGCAGGCCCCAGAGCATCACCGTCAGGTACTCCCTGCCATAAATCAGGACGGATGCAGCATCCGCAGCGTCTCCCTCACCGGTGAGATAAAGCCCGATCAGGCTGTCCCCGCATAGGAAGAACAGCACCCCCGCGCCCAGAGACAGGGCGGCGCAGATCAGAAATTTGAACCGGAAGGTATGCCGGACGCCCTCGGCATCTTCTCTGCCATGGAACTGGGCTGTAAAAATTCCGGCACCGGAGCTGGCACCGAAAATGCACAGGTTGAATACAAAAATCAGCTGGTTCACAATGGAAACGCCGCTCATGGGCAGGGTCCCCACCTGGCCCACCATGATATTGTCCAGCAGGGATACAAAATTTGTAATGCCGTTCTGGATGATGATCGGCACGGCGATCTGGAACACGCGCTTGTAAAAGGCCCGGTCGCCAATATATCTTTTCAGCATAAAATCTCCTTGAAATAGAGTGAAAAAGCCGCTGCGGCCGGGTCTCCCCATTCCCGCAGCGGCGAATATTTTTTGGCCTTACAGCTTCTCTCCGGCCAGATACACCTGCATGGCGGAGTAATCCGGAGCGCAGACCAGGAAGTCCGCAGCCTTGCCCTCTTCGATGGTGCCCACTTCCTTTTCCGCACCGATGGCGCAGGCGGGGTTATAGGTGGCGGCGCGGACAGCGTCCTCTTCCTTCACACCCCAGGAGATGACATTCGTCAGGCAGGTCCACATATTGGTGGCAGAGCAGGCAATGGTGCCGTCCGCCAGCTTGGCAACGCCGTCCCGCAGCCAGCAGTCCTGGCCGCCCAGCTGGAACTGGGTGCCCTCGGGCATACCGGCGCAGCGGCCGGAGTCGGAGATCAGGCACATCCGCTCGCCGCCGAACATGGAGAAGGCCAGACGTACAGAGGCGGGGTGCACATGGTAGCCGTCGCAGATCAGCTCAGCCCGAACGCCCGGAGTCTCCACAGCGGCGGGAATCACGCCGGGAGCCCGGTGAGAAATGGCGGGCATGGCATTGTACAGGTGGGTCAAATGCCGGGCACCGGCATCGAACACCGCCCGGGCATGGTCATAGTCGGAATCCGTATGGGCAACGGAGACGGTGCAGAGCTTGGAGGCTTGCTCGGTGAATTCCTTTGCACCGGGGAGCTCAGGAGCCACGTCCACGATCTTCACCAGGCCGTCGCAGCCCTCCCACAGCTTCCGGAAGCCCTCAAAATCCGGGTCCTTCAAATAGTCCGGGTTCTGGGCGCCGCGCTTCTTATAGGAGAAGTAGGGTCCCTCCATCTGAATGCCCCGCAGGACGCTCAGGCCCTTAGGCTGTTCCTTTTTCAGCTGAACAGCCGTGGCGAAGGCCTTCTCCAGAACATCATAGGGCAGGGTCATGGAGGCAGGTGCGAAGGAGGTCACGCCGTGCTGGGCATAGAAGGCTGCCATTTTTTTCAGGCCCTCATAGTCGCCGTCGGAAAAGTCCGCGCCGGAGTTGCCGTGGCTGTGAATTTCCACCAGGCCGGGGATTACGGTAGCGCCCTGGAGGTCTACCGCGTCAGATGGGACATTCTCCGGAAGAACCGCGCCAAACTTTCCGTCCTTCACTTCGAAAGCGCCGGTACGGAACTGGAAATCCGGGCAAAAAATCCGTGCATTTTTGTAAAACATGAGCATTTACTCCTCTCTCAGCAATTCATTTTGATAAAACAATAGTATCATGTTTGGCCTGGGAAAGCAATTCCATTTTCAATTCTTTTCTAACCATTTTCTCCTGTTCTCGCCAGCAGTGCGCCGCCGTTTTGGCGCAGCCAGTGCCGGCAGACCCGGTAGTCCGGCAGGACCTTTTCCACCTCCTGCCAGAAGGCGGCGGAATGGTCCATATGAAGCCTGTGAGCCAGCTCGTGGACCACAACGTAATCCAGCACCTCCCTGGGTGCCAGGGCCAGGAGGCAGTTAAAGTTCAAATTTCCGGCGCTGGAGCAGCTGCCCCAGCGGCTTTTCTGGCAGCGGATGGTCACCCGGCCATAGTTCACGCCCATCTGGGGGGCAAACCTGCGCAGACTCTCATAAATCGGCTCTCGGGCCAATTCCTTCAGGGTTTCCAGCTGCTCTGCGCCGATGGCATGGAGCGCCCCCTGCTGCCGATCCCGGAGGACCTGGGCCCGATGCGTGGCAATCCAGTCCGCCTTCTCCTTCAGAAACCGGTCAATTTCCCGCCGGGGCATTCCAATGGGCGCACGGATGTCCAGGCTGCCGTCCGGAGCGATCCGCAAAGACAAACGCTTCCGGCGGGAGTACGTGATCTTTCCGTCCATTAAAACCGCGCCTCCAGCGCCCTGGCGCCCCGTTCCAGCAGCGTTTCCCAGCCGGAGCCAAGGCACTCTTTCAAAAGTGCGTATTCCGTCAGACTCCCATGGGGCACGGCCCATGCCCCCGCATCGGTACCCGGGGCAATGAGGCCCCCCATAGAGGCGTACAGCGCCACATTTTCCATGGCGCTTGCCAGGATTCTCTCCACATCCGGCTCCGAAAACCGGCCTTTCCCCCGCAGATTTCCAATGGCCGACAGGGTAGGCACCCAGATGACCCCATTGTCGGCACAGGCCTGCAAAGCATCCCTATTCAGGTAGGCCCCGTGCTCGACGGTGTCCACCCCCGCTTCCGCAGCCGTCCGGACGGTTTCGGCCCCATTGGCATGGGCCATAACGGACATTCCCCTGGCCTTGGCAGCGGAGATGACCTGCCGGATCTCTCCGGGGTCCATACCCGGCTCCGACAGAACACCAAACCGGTCAAAGTCCATAATGCCGGAGATCATGATTTTCACAAAATCTGCCCCTGCGCTTCTTTGCTTTTCCACAAGGGCTGTGAATTCTTTCCGGTCCGCATATTTCTCCCCGATAAAGGCCCCGTAATGTCCCGCTTTGCACAGCGGCGCACCGGGGGAAACATAGCGGATGCCGTACTCCGGGGCAATGCGCTTGGCCAGCAGTCCCACGCCCCATCGGTCTCCGCCGTCCCGGAGATAGGAAAAGCCCAGGCGGGCATAGGTTTCCAGGGTCTTCCGAACGAATGCTTCATCCGGCGCAGCCCTGTGCCGGGCAATGGCCTCCCGCCAGTTTTCGCCGTCCAGGACCATATGAATATGACAGTCACACCGCATGATATTTTTCTATCTCCCTTCGCGGAAATGCATCCTATTATCATTTTATTTTTATTATACCACACGCCACCCACAGCACCAGTCGTTCAACTTTTGTTACGTGTTCTTAAATTTTGCTTGCAATCGCTTGCATTTATCAATGAACTTGGATATAATATAGAAAAGGAGCGTGATTATATGGCAAGCACATCTGCTGTCTATGCAAGAATTGATACAAGCCTAAAGGAAAACGCCGAGGGAATCCTTTCTCAGCTCGGCATATCTCCATCCAGCGCAATCCAAATGCTCTACAGTCAAATCGTTCTGACACGTGGGCTCCCGCTTGATTTGCATCTTCCCGCCAGCAAGCCCGTTGCCATAGGCAATTTAAGCCAGGAAGAAATCGGTAGAGAAATTCAGAAAGGCTTGGATTCCCTGAAAACAGGAAAGGCCTACACCCCTGATGAGGTGGATGCCGAACTTGCAAGGGAGTTTGGCATATGAGCGAAAGCTACAAAATCATTTATTCACCCCAGGCCTTGGACGATTTAAAAGGGATATATTCCTACATCGCCTTCTCCTTAAAAGCTGCGCCAACTGCGAAAAAGCTAGTCAATCGAATTCGTAATGAAATTCGCACTCTCTACACAATGCCGGAAAGGTATGCCGCATTTAAATTGGAAACATGGCAACATGCAGGTATGCGCAAACTCATAATCGGCAATTTTGTTGTAATATACACAGTTGATAATTCCAGCCGTACCGTTTCCATCATTCGGATTCTCTATGGCGGTATGGACATTGATTCCATTCTCTTGGAATCTTCCGAATAATAGAGAAAATCATTCAAAATAGGAGGAATGGACAAATTCTCGCCATTCCTCCTATTTTCTCAAAACCCCCTCCGGTTTTCCGGAGGGGGTTTTGTTCATTTCAAGGGGAAGGGGATCAGATAGCGCCCTTCTTCTTGTTGATAACAATCACTGCACCGAAGCCAACCACTGCTACGGCCAGGACTGTTGCTGCAACACCCAGCTTGGCGGAATCGCCGGTCTTGGGGTTGGAGGGGTCAGTGGTCTTGGTGGTGACACCGTTGACCATGACATAGACATAACGGGCATTGCTGGAGTCAGTACCGATCTGAATCTTGGTGTTGGTAGTAGTATTGTTCACGTTGCGAACATACTGGCTCCACTCGGACTCATTGAACAGGTAGCTGACGGAGGACAGCTTCAGGGAGTTATTCTTGGTAGCGCTGCGGATGGTATCCAGCAGGGTATCACGGTAGATAACGCCGTCCTGCAGCTTGTGAGTGATATCAACCTGAGCGTACTTGGAGGTGCGGTTGCCGTTGACATAGATCTCCAGGTAAACCTTACCGGTCTCGCCTGCGAAGTGAGGCACTGCATCCACATAGTCAGCAGTCCAGTCGTAGGTGGTGGTGGTGTAGATTCTGGAGCCCCAAACGGTCCAGTATTCAACAGTCTTGCCGTTGACATTGGTGGGCAGCTCGCCAATGGCCTTGCCGGAGTAAACAGTCAGGGTCTTGTAAATCTTGCCCAGGGTGGAATCGGTGTAGAAGCGGATCTGGCGGTCAGCGGCCTTCCACTGAATGGTAACCTTGGTATCAGTACCACGAATCTTGCCGTTGTCGGTCTTGGTGTTGACATTCACGAAACGGGTATCGCCGTTGTTGGACTCAATCTTCAGGCTCTCGGGAGTACGGCCATCCTGTGCAGCAGGATTGAAGGCAGCGTAGTCGGAGTAGTACTTGCCAACCTCAACGGTCTGAGTAGTGGTGCTGTTGCCGCTGACCAGAGTAATGTTGACCGTCTTGGCGGTAGGTGTGGTGCTCTTCTTGTCCGCCATGGCGATGGTAATGGTGGTGCCGTTGCGGTCGAAGGACTTGGTGTTGTAGTCTGCGTAAGTATAGGCCAGGTTCAGTGCATTCAGCACGGACTGTGCATCGCCGACATCCACAGCGGAGCCTTCCTTGACAACCAAGCTGGTACCATTGGCGACAGCCTTGCCATCAACAGTAACGGTAACAGTATAGGTGGTTTCCTTGGGCTCGGTGGGCTTGGCAGGCTCGGTGGAGGGAGTTGTGGGAGCGACCTTCTTCTCGACAGTCACGATGATCACATGCGCAGTGTCGTCTTTCTCGATCTTGGTGATGGTCCAGTTGTCTGCGTTGGTGTAGTCGCCCAGGCCGGCGTTGTTCAGCGCTGCAATGACAGCACCATAGTTGGTGGTGAAATCAGCCTCGGTAGGAGCGGCAATCTGCTTGCTGCCGGTAGCGGTAGCATCGCCAACAACCTTGACAGTGTAAGTAACAGGAGCGGGAGCGACCTTCTCAAAGGTCACAGTCAGCGTATTTGAGGTGACGGCATAGGTGCCTTCCACAATGGTATACTTGGAAGTATCAACCGTAACGCTGGGATTGCCAAATAAGAAAGCGTTGCTCAGGTGCTCTTTATTCGCAGTGTCAATATTCATCTGCGCAAGTGTGGTCGTATAGCCAGGAATCTCAGTGCCGTCCTTCAGTTTACCAACAACGGTAACGTTGGTCCCTGAAACTTCTTCACAGTTCTACGACGAGCAGCGGGTATTCCGCATCGTGGGCGAAAGCGGCGAGAGCCGGTTCGTGCCCTTCTCGGCGCA
>ENA-UERC01001240-UERC01001240.1-human-gut-metagenome-genome-assembly--contig:-NODE-1240-length-15575-cov-14.825978_pt1 | contig 15575 bp, 13 predicted proteins | sample MGYA00242955_ERZ507955 | MGnify/ENA primary metagenome ERZ507955 (study PRJEB26167, sample SAMN06115394) | human gut metagenome | host: Homo sapiens | place: China:Hubei | collected 2016-04-27... | reverse complement strand
CACTTTGTCACGGTGCTGGAACGCTGCAACAATCAGTACGGCAAAATGTGGGAGTGCCCGGACTTCTTCCCGCTGGATGGCAAGCAGGTCCTGATGCTGGGGCCCATGGAGATGCTGCCCAAGGGCGAGTTCCACAACGGTCACAACGTGATTGCCTTCATCGGCAGCTATGACGAAGCCACCCACACCTTCACGAAAGAAAACGTGCAGCTGATGGACGGCGGCATCGACTTCTATGCCACCCAGACCACCCTTGCCCCGGATGGCCGCCGCATCATGACCGCATGGCTTCAGACCTGGTCGGACACCGAGGATAAGCCCAAGGGCTGCAAGTGGTTCGGGCAGACCATCTGCCCCCGCGAACTGCACATCAAGGACGGGCGCATTGTTCAGACCCCGGTGCGTGAACTGGATGCCGTCCACGGCAAGCGCACCTTCCACGAAAATGTGACGGTGCAAGGCGAAACTTCTCTGAAAGGCATCAAGGGCCGTGTGGCCGACCTGACCGTCACGGTGCAGCCCGGCGAATACCGTTCCTTCACCCTGAAGCTGGCCGCCGATGCAGACCATCACACCAGCCTGACCTACGACCCCTACACCTCCGAGCTGACGCTGGACCGCAGCCATGCCGGTTCCCGTGCCGACATCGTTCACCGCCGCAGCTGCAAGGTGCGCAGCCAGAACGGTGCCCTGAAGCTCCGCATCCTGCTGGATAAAAACAGCGTGGAGGTCTTTGTCAACGACGGTGAACAGACCATGACCGCATGGATCTACACCCCCCAGTCTGCCGATGGCATCACCTTTGCTGCCGATGGCAAAGCAACTGTTACGGTGGAACAGTTTGAGCTGAATCTGTAACCTGATATTCCCTTCATTTCTCCTTCATCAATACAGCCCCGCTTTGGTTTCTTCTTCACCAAAGCGGGGCTGTTGTTGCTTCTATGTAAGGTTAGTCCTCTAATCTGCCGTGTTCGCAGCCAAGGGAGAGGTAGCGTTCCATCTCGCCACTCAGCACCATCTGTGCATATTCCAAGGGCTTGTTGTAGAGCAGCCAGTCCAGTTCTGCCCGCTGTGCCGGGGTGTTGCGCCGTAGGTCTACACTCATCCACCACACGCCCGATTTTTACGCAAACCGGAACTTGTCGGGGCGAGGCCCCTCCATCTTGCTGCGCAAGACCGTTCGGTCGCTTAAAAACCCCACTGGGGCTTTCATTGCTCCGCTTTGCTGCGCAAACGCGAACAACGCTCTTTTTGCTCCGCACAAAATCCTTCATCGTTTGGCGTAAAATTGGCGTATGGCGTAGTTTTCGCTGGAAATTCGTCAAAAGAAAAAGCCTGAAACTTCTCGTATCATCAAGAAATTTCAGGCTTAGTTTCGCTTAAATTGGAAATTCACTGCTTAATCGGCTTCATCATGGGGAGAATGCAAACAACGACTCCATCTTTATCCGTTATGCTCCATTAACATCCTTGATAGATGCAGAAGAAACAAAGGAAAAGCTACCACTTTATAGCAAGTTTCTCTCCATGATGAGTGATTCCTATGCTACAGAACTAAGACTTTCCAAAAAATCAAGTGCTTCAAACACAGTCGAAAAAGTTACGCAATATTTGCAAAGCCATTGATTTCGTTCATCTGTATCTTCAATACAAGGAATCTCCGAAATGTTTTGCAACCGCTTTTTTGCATATTTTACTGCTGTTGGATAGTTGGGAGCGATTTGCCAAATGGAATCTTTATCGCCTTTCTTGTAAATTGAAATAAATTTTTTAACATCTTTTACAAGGTTATTTTTGTCAGCCTCAGTTTGAGTGGGAGGAGCACAATCTTTGAAATGTAGCATAAACCAATATTCAATGCAGCCGGAGGTCATCAGAAGTCGAACACGAATATTGGGCTTTTTTCGAAGCTTTCGGAGATAGTTAATAATTTTTAGTCGGTCAGCCCATACTTCGTCACTACTATCTTTTAATTCAGCATCAAAAAAGAACCAGATTTCATCCGTTGCTTCAGCAGTATCTCTATACTTTTTATCTTTTTCGAATCTACTTTTCGTGTCCTCGAACAAATTTGTAGAAGCTCTCTTTGCACATCGCTTAATTACAGCCACATCAGAGAACTGATTTTTCAAATAATCAATATACTGTTGCTCACTTTCACCTTCATAAAATACATAAACTAAGGGCTTGACACGTTTTATCTGACGAGGCATTATTCTACCTCCTCAATTTCAACGTTTGGTATTGCACCATACTTGCCAAGAATATAGTTCTTTTGAATGTTTTCTTCTGTTCGTGTTCCGAGTTCACTCACACTGTAAAGTTCAGAAACACCATCTGCGTTATGCTTATCCACAAAATAGAATTGGTCTTTTCTTAACAAATCCATGCCCATAAGTTCTGTATTGTGGGTTGTAAAAATAAGCTGTGCACCGTGTGGGTTTGCATTCTTGTTCTGGAACTTTGCAACGATATATGCTACCAAAATAGGATGTAACTCACGATTGATTTCATCAATTAGTAGAAGTCCACCCGTTCGCAAGGTTGATTCAATTGCTGGAGCGATTGACATCAATCTACGCGTTCCGTCTGATTCGTCATCCAAATCCAATTTGTAAAGACCTCTCGATCCGTCCTTGTTTTTTCCTTTGTGAGTTGTTTTAGCGTCAACTTGTCCTACTCGCATTTGCTGCATTTGGATATTCGGACTGGATGCCAACGCTTGTGCAAATTGTGATAATGCATTTTTTAGTTCATCTGGCATATTTTCAGGAAAGGCAGAATTATTATTGTCAATTTCCCGATTATTAACGTCAAATTGTACATCCTCAATGCCGAGATCAGCAGCTTTTGCGTAGTTTGAAATTGCTTTTAACATAAGAGGATCTTCCGAATAGGTAATCAATTGATCAGGAATATCTGTATAGTCTCTTGAGAATCGTATATCTTCTCTAAACCATTGCATCGCCCTAACGCAAGCAGAATCATTCATTGTACATGCGACGGAAAAAAACAGTTGGTTCTCTGATACCATCTTACCAATTAGTTTTCGAAGTGCTTTATCCTCTGTAAAGCTGAAATTTTGCTCTGCTCTAGTAAAAACAGTTGCCTTTTGTCCTTTTGGTGCGTGGAATAGGTACTCTTTTAGAATCTTCTGCCGTGTCGCAGAAAATCCATACCAGTATTTTACATTGTTTTTTGTATAAATGAATTCAAACTCTGTCGGTTGCTCTGCAGAGTAATCATTCAACGCAAAAGAATGAATTGGAATCTCAGATTTTTCATGCTGTGTCCGCTGAGCATTTTTTATAAACTGAACTGCTAGCCAAAAAGCACGAATAACATTACTCTTGCCTCCGCCATTTTTTCCATAAATTGCCGCTACCGGTAGGATTTTTTGACTTTTGTAATGAATCAAGCAATCTTTTTTACTACCCAAGCCTATTGCTTCCATAGACAATATGGCTTCGTCACGAAAGGAACGATAATTTTTAAATCGAAATTCTATCAGCATATTGCAACCCTCCAATGCTAGAGTATCATATTTTTAGCAGAAATTCAATCGAAATAATCACTTTTTTCGAAAATAATCAATCAAATTTTGAGAAAAACCAACCTCCGATTTTATGGAAACTGAAAGTGCACCATGTAAAGCTGATTCAATTATTCACGAAAGGATTCCAGATATTCGTCCAGCACTTCTACATTCACCAATGCAATGCGTTTCAGCCGGACGATGGCGTGGGCATCCTGTGCAATTTGTCGGAAAGAGTTTTTGCCCATCGAGTAGAGGACAGCCCCTTCTTCATAGCGGATATACTTCTTTTTCTTCCTGGCCAGTATCTTTTCCAGTTCTGGAACTGTAAAGGTCTCTGTTTTTGGTGTCATGCCATTCTTCTCCTTTGTCAAGGGTCGTGGTATACTTGTTTTATCAGGATATAGAAAAAAGACACTCCACTTTCAGCATTCGCTGATGGTGAAATGTCCTCTTGGCTGTTTTCTCGTTTACAGTTTTCTGTTGGTAGCCGGTATGCGAAAATCCGTCAGACTAAACTTGCCATTTTACGCTTCCTCATCAATCCTTGAAGAAATCCGTCAAGGATGTCAGGAAATTTGTAATCTCTGTGTCGCAATCTGCGATGTACTGTTTTGACGGAGACACAAATATTACCACGTAGCTTAGTTGGATTCCGGGCGCATCGTTGGGACAGGTCAAGGAAGGCTCACAAATAGCTTTATTTTCCTTTATAAGCCTATCCATGCGGCTACCTTTTTCCTGCTCCCGTACGTCACCCTACGCAACTCTCCACAACTTACCGGCAATTTGGTGTAAAAGTGGTGTAGTAGTTGGTGTAGTGGATTTCAGACCGAAATGCCCAGTTTACCGTTCAGATTTGCAAAGGAATGGGCTTTGGCTTCCTTGGTGGCTTCCGCGTAAATCTCCATCGTGGTGCTGATGTCCTTGTGTCCCATGATGTCCTGAATGATCTTCAGGTTGGTCTCATTTTCGCACAGCCGGGTGCAGAACGTGTGCCGGAGATTATGGCAGGAGAAGGGCGGCAGCAGCTGCGGCTCCCGCTTTTCCTTTTCGGCCTTTTCCAGTTCGGCTTCGTTGTATGCCACGCTGATGCGCTTGATGGCGCGGTTAACCGTCTGCGGATTCTGCGGCTGGCCGAAGCGGTTCAGGAATACGAAGTCCGAGATTCCGTCGATCTCGTATTCGCACACCAATTCCAGTTCCTGCTGGTTGGCGCGCTCCTGTTCCAGTGCCTTCCGCACTTCGGGCAAGATCGGAATTGCCCGCTTGCCTGCGGCAGTCTTGGGGGTGGACATGGTGAAATAGCAGCCACCGACCTCGTGGTCATGGTACACCAGATTGTGCTGGATGGTGATAAACCCACTCTCAAAGTCGATGTCGCCCCAGCACAGGCCAACCGTTTCCGAGATGCGGCATCCAGTGCCCAGCATGAAGGTGAACATCGGGAGCCAGTGCTGGAACTTCGGCGTTTTCTTGATGAAATTCAGAAACGCCTGCTGTTGGGGCAGGGTCAGAGCGTGGCGTTTGGGCGTTTCGTACTGGTGGGCGGCTTTTATAGCCGTCAGGACACCATCCGTGGGATTCACACGGATGTACTCATCGTCCACCGCCACCGCAAAAACCTGATGAAGAACATTCTGGATGGTTTCCAGCGTGTTCAATGCCATCTTGCCGTTGCGGACAATGCCATTGTAGTAGCTGCTGATATCCGACTTGCGAATGTCCTTGAGCTTCATCATGCCGATCTCATCCCGAACAAACCGATTGTACATATAAACGTAATTAGCGAAGGTATGCTCTTTCAAGCCCACCTTGTTTTTACGCCACAGTTCAAACAGGTCGTTCAGGGTCAAATTGCACTCCGGCATACGGATGCCCTCTGCCAAGTCATGCTGGATTTTTTCTTCCTTTTCCCGCAGCCCCTCCAAGGTTGCATCATAGATGGTATGGCGTTTTCCATTTTTCGCAGTCCAGCGATACATATATAATCCATCGCTCTTACGATATGATTCGCCACTTTTCAGCACACGGCCTTTATTATCTTTACGTCTTTGCATATAAACTCTCCTTTTCATTCACAGAATGTTGAAAAGGAGCCTTACGCCATGAGTATACCATGGTGCAAGACCCCCTGCAACATCAAGCGGTCAATTTTCTACACCGCATCAGATCGAGAATGCCTTGTCCAGATATTCGTCCAGCTTACGGCGTTTGATCAGCCGTTTGGTTCCGTTCCAAAGGATGAACTTGCATTCATCGCTATCGGTCATCGACCGCAGTTTATTGACACCGATCCCGGAGTACGCCGCCGCTTCCTCCAAGGTCAGATTGCTCTTTTGCCAGATAGGAACTTCTTTCACTTGCACCTCCACTTCCTTGTAACCGGGTGTCTGTGATCGGGCAGGAAATTGCCAGTCCTGCCGCAGACCGTACCCGATGGGGTGTCAAATCTCCGAATACTCTCCCTTCGTTCGAGGCTGTGCGGTGGGCTTGTGCAGCTGTTCTGCCTGCAAGCGGCTCAGCAGTTGCAGAACGGAATCCCGCGCTTTCTCCTTGACCTGCTCCTTGCCTTTCTGCCGGATTTCCGGTCTCAGGAGTTTTTCCTGCAAGCGAGTGGCAGTGGTCTGCATGGTCTTGAGAAACTTGTCCAGCACATCGTCCAAACGATGGGAGGCATATTCCCTAGTAGCTTTGGGAGCTTTTCTCTCTGGCGATAACACCCACTTTTTCGTATCCTCGATCATCCGCATATCTTCCTTTCGGGTCTCGGTGCGTACCACGTCCGCCACTACCTCCACCGCCTTGTCGTAGGCCGCAGCCGAAACTTCGTCGATCAGCGTTTCCATGTCGCTGACCCTGAGGGTCAGTTCGTCCAGCTTGCTCTGCTGGGCAGCAAGCTGCTCCTTCTGCTTGGCAAGGATATAGTCCTGCTTTTCGAGATACTGCCGGTTGCCGTATTCTGCTTCTTCCTCCAATTCCAGCCCGTGCCGCTTGGTAATTTCAAACAGCATCTTCCGACAGGCGGTATCAAAGGTGATTTTGCGGTTGTTGCGGCGGCTGAGGGGCTTGTCCGGGTCGGGCAGCTCAAAGCCCAGTGTTTCCAGCGCCTTTTCCTGCTGGGGTGCGACCTCTCCGTGTTTGTTCTCGCAGTCGAACACATGACGTTCGTGGATATGCGGTGTACTTTCATCCAGATGCAACGCCCAGTCCAGTACATAAACATGGTCTCCGAACCTCGCCTTGAACTCTTCAATAAACTCCGTCACGACCGCCAGCAGAACTTCGCCCGAAGCATGGTCGTCCTTTGTTCCCAGCTGATAGATGGTTTCTTCCGGGCAGGTCTTGCGACTGGACAGCAGGTCAGGAATGGAGCGGTTACGTTCCGTGTGCCGGATCTTTGCGTTACGCTCGTTCTGGTTTTCGATGAAGGCCGTGTAGTGGGTCTCGTAGAATTGCCGTTCCACATCTGAGAAGGTTGCTGCCAGATCATCCGGGTCTTGTGGGACAAGAGCCGAACGGAAACCGTGAAAGCAGTCCCAGTAGATGTTGCCCTTGGCTCGTTCGGGGTCGATGTGCTCGCTGTTGGTGAGGTCGAAATTCCGGTCGTTGTGCTTGGGGTTATAGGTGCCGTGTTTTCCGGCTCGTCCATTGTGTCGTGTCAGCTTCAGATAAACATCCCTCCGTTTCAACAGCTTGGTGGGGAGAACGCAGCAGCGGAGCTGCTGGATCTGCCGCCGTTTTGCGCCAGATAATACCCAGTAGGATATGACGCACAGCATCATATCACTGGGGCAAAGGACTGCATCCTCTGCACTCCTGCACCGGGCAAGCTGTCCTGAATGGACAGCTCGTCCGGCTTTTCAGAGGGTCATTTTGACCCTCTGATTTGGTAAATGCCGCTCTCCGACACTTACCACTCTTGGCAAACTGTCAAGATGACACTTTGCCAGCGCCCCCTATAAAGGAGAACTTGAGCGTTTTTCTGCGTACGTGCGTACACAGCAGTCGGCGTTCTCTGTACGCACGTACGCAGCGAAAGACCGAAAACGTGCCATACAGGGGGATCAAAAGCGGGTCATGCCCGCCAGCCGTTTGGGGTAAGGTCAGGCTGCACAAGGGTCTCGATGCCCACAAATCCCCGGACCCGCCGCCCGGAAGAATTGATGATGTTGTTGGTGGATTCCAGATTGTACCTGCGCTGGTTGGAGATCAGCGCATCGCTGAACCCACGGGACTTGATGGCATTCAGACTGTTCTCCTCGCACCACATCTTGTAGACCTCATACAGCTCTTTTGAGCTGGTGCAGGCATCCGCCTTCAGGCGGATGTAGCCCTCGGATTCGAGGAAATCGAACACATTGTTGTTGTCCCGCTTCACCAGTTCCCGGTTGCGCTTGGCACGGTCGCTCTCGGTAAACTGAAACCCGTTCTTTACCAACCGCTGCAAGCCCTCAAATGCCCACAGCAGGATGCCATCAACCTCTGCCGCCATTTTCTCGGCAATGTCCGGGTCATCCACACGGGACAGGGGCTTGTCCTTGGTGGTCAGAATGAGCTGGCGGCGGTAGAAACCGTCCGAGCGGTCATACAATGCCTGCAAATCGCCGTTGCTGAACGCCAGCAGACGGGCGTACATCCAACCCTGATAGCTCTGCTTGCCCTTGCGCTCCAAGTCCATCTGCCCCTGTGCGGTCACGATGGACTTGACATAGTTGGTCTGGCGCAGGGCTTCCATCCGCATATCATCGTCCACACAGAGCAGGGTGTGCTCTAGATCGGCACGGGCAAAGCGGTTCTCCGAGATTTTGCCGATGTTGCCATCCTTCATGTTGCAGCCGAACAGCCGGGACAGCACCACGCCGATTTGCGACTTACCCTCACCGCCGCTGCCCTTGATGACCATCATGCGCTGCCCCTTGTTGCTGGGGATCAGGCAGTAGCCGATGAACTCCTGCACCGTGGGAATGTCCTCCGGGTAGAGCAGGTCGGACAGGAACCGCAGCCAGTGGACGGGCTGGGCGGCTTTCGGGTCATATTTGACCGGGAGCCGGTTGCGGACGATCTCCGGCTTGCCTTCCTGAAAGGTGCCGTCCAGATACAGGGTGCCGTTTGCCAGCGCAATGCGGTCGGTGATGGGCGGGAAGTCCTCCACCTGTGCCGCCAGCTTCAGTACGTCCACGACATTGCTGACCCGTTTGGCGATATTTGCGCCGATATGGTCTCGCAGCATATCGAAAATTTCACAGCGCAGGTTCATGGTGTCTGTGACCCTGCCGTCCGGGGTGAAAAATGCGCCATTCGAGTAAAGCAGTTGGTGGGTGCTCAGAAAATCGTCACAAAACAGGGATTCGTTGAAGAAGCCTTTCTTGATCCATGCAGGGGTAAAATTACTCATAGGCATTCCATCCTTTCATTGGCGTTACGGAAAAAACGATGTTCTCATTTTGAGTACATCGTTTTTTCTACCGCAACAGGTGGATACACGTCCGTTTCGCCTCATGTGGACATTTTGACCACATGAGGTGAATTGCCGTTCTCCCTGCATGGATTTCCTGCCCCCTTCCGGCGGCGTTTTCCGGCTTTCCCTTGCGGGGTCATCGCCGGGTATCCCATGCAGACGGTCATGCGGTTTTCAAGGTCCAACGGGCAAAACGGCAACAAAAAAGCCGTCACAAAACAGACCAGCCCTGCCTTCGCTTTTTCTGGAAGGTCATGCTAGTCGGTTATGTAACGGCTGAAAGCCAAAATGTTCAGCCCCGCAGGGTCTGAACGAATATGTAAAAATATGTTATATTCAATTGTTGGGATAGATTACCACAAAAATCGAGCCGTGTCAACAAAAAGTTTTGAGAATACGTCACTTTCGGCAGCTTGCAAGAAAAATCAATGAAAACTTTGGCAAAAAGAGAGAGGGCTGGGCGGTGCCAGCCCTCTTGACAAGGCAATGAGGCACATCAATATGGGCTTGCAAAATTTATTAAGGGAATGCGGTGATAGTAGGACTTATACAAATCAAAACACCGCCCGATTCTGGTGAAGGAGAACCAGAATTGAACGGTGCAAATGGAAGAAGGAGAAAAGCGTAGAAAATCAGACGATGCAATCTGGGAGCAGCGCATGGAGCTGTGTCAGCAGTTCTTCGCAAGAATCGGAATAAATCACAAGGGTAAGCGGATTGCTCAGGTCGAGACTGTAAATGCCAAGCAGGGATTTGGCATCAATGGTATATCGCCCGGAGACTAAGTCCATCTCATAGGGATATTTGGACAGCAAATCTACAAATTCCTTGACCTGATCGACCTGCCGCATTCTGATCTGTAATTTTGTCATAGGGTATCCTTTCTTTTACAGCAGTGGGATAGAGGCAATGCAGTTCTGAATTTCCACCATGGAGGGCATTGCAGGGATTGCGCCGCCCTTTGTCGTGGTCAGACTGCCCGCTGCATTGCCGAAGCGGACGATTTCTTCAAGCTCAAATGCAGGGAGGGTACGCAAATCCTCAGCATCTTTTCCTCGCAGCTGGTAGTGAATTGCGCCCATGAAAGCGTCGCCTGCACCAGTCGTGTCCACGGTAGGCACATCATAGGTGGGAAGATGCCCTGCTCCCACAGCGTTCCGGTAATAAGCACCCTTTGCACCCAGCGATACCAGCACAAGAGATGGCCCCATTTCGAGCAGGGCTTGTGAGCCGCGGGCAAGGTCGCTTTCGTTTGTGATAAGCTGCATTTCTTCCTCGGAAACTTTCAGAAGATCCGCCAGCTTGACACCTTCCTGCATCTGGACAACGGCATCTGCCGGGTGCTCCCACAGAAGCGGACGGTAATTGGGGTCAAAGCTGACCAGCTTGCCCTGCTGCCGTGCATACTGCGCAGCTTCCAACGTGGCGGTGCGGCTCGGGTCGGCGGTCAGAGAGACAGAGCCGAAATGGAAGATGGCAGCATTGTCGATCAGATTCCTGTTGACTTCTGCCGAAGTCAGCATCACATCGGCACCGGGGTTCCGGTAAAAGGTAAAGGAGCGGTCTCCCTTGCTGTCAAGCTGAACGAAGGCAAGGGTCGTGGGAATCTTTTCATCGATCACCAGACCGGACACATCAATGCCGCTTTCCACAAGGGTCTGGCGGAGAAAATCGCCGAATCCGTCTTTGCCGACTTTTCCGATGAATGCTGTTTTGCCGCCCAGACGGGCATTCATGGCAAGGACATTGGCGGGTGCACCGCCGGGATTCCGGGCAAACAATTCGATGCCCTGTGCATTGGTTCCGTTCGGGGTAAAGTCGATCAGGCTTTCTCCCAAAGCTACAACATCAAACATGGTATCACCTCAACCTGTTTTTTTAGCGTTCAGTTCGGACATAATCTGGTTATACGAACGCTTACTGATTCGGTAGAAGAACAGGACAATCGCTGTTACCAGCCACAGCGCACCGGGAAGCAGCGAGAATGCATAGTGCATCGCATTCTGCACGGCAGCATTCTGCACCTGATTGGGGGCAAAACTCAATGCACTCAGCACACCAGCCAGCGCAGAGGTGCCAATCGCCATGCCCAGCTTGTTCCCCAGTGAAACGAATGCGTACTGGAAACCATCGTTGCGGACACCGGTTTTCCACTCGCCATACTCCACGCAGTCGGGAACGATGGCGTAGATGGCGGTATTGAATCCGCAGAAGAAGAACTGGGACAGTGCAGCGAATGTATAGAACGGAATGGGAGAAGAAACTGCACTGAAGAAATAGAGCGCAATCAGGGAAACGCCGGTTCCGGCAGCGAAAAGGGAAGCGGTGTGCCCTTTGTTGCCCAGCTTTTCAAACACGAAGGGGAATGCCGCAGCACCCAGAATGGAGGGAACGATCAGGATCATCGAGTAGATGGTAAACAGATTCTCGTTGCCTTCCACATATTTGAAGTAATAGAGCAGGTCGGCATTGCGGCCATACAGCGTCACACCGAACAGGAACTGACCCGCCAGTGCAATCAGGTAGGGCTTGTTCTGAAGCGCTGCATCCAACTGCTTTTTCAGTGAGACTTTTTTCCGCTCCGGGGGCTGGACGACCTCTTTGGTTTTGGCAAAACAGAACCAATGACAGAGGGTGAAGATACCGCCGTAAAGGACGGTCACCAGAAGATATCCCCGTGCTGCATTATCACCGCCAAAAGCAGAGATCAAAGGCAGGGTGATGATGTTGATGATATTGATGGCGATCATGGCACAGACGGAGCGGGAGGTGTTGATTTTCGCACGTTCCTCGATGTTCTGGGTCAGGGTGCCGCAGAGCGTACCATAAGGGATGTTCACGCAAGTATAGCCCAGAACCAGTACACAGTAAGTAATGTACATATACAGGCTCTTAGCACTGTCTGACCATGTGGGGTGCGCCCAGAACGTCAGCACGAGCACCACAGCAGTTGCCGGTGCGCCGAACAGCAGCCATGGACGGTAGCGTCCCCAGCGAGAACGGGTGCGGTCGCTCAGCGAACCGATCACGGGGTCATTGATGGCATCCCAGAAGCGGGAGACCAGCATCAGGAGGGACACTGCCGCCATGCTGATGCCGCAGACATCGGTGTAAAAAATCATCAAGAAGTTGCCAACGAACATCCAGCTGAAGTTGCAGCCCACATCGCCCATGCCGTAAGCGATTTTACTGATCAGAGGGACTTTGATGTTCGTATCCTGCTGTTTCGGCTCTGCTGTGTAACTCATACGGCGCGCTCCTTTCTCCTCTTGACGCGATGCTTATAATTTCTGGCAGAACTCTATTCTCTCTTTATTCGGGCCTTCGACCATGAAAAAGCGCACACCGTTTTCCCAGAACGGCAGTGACTGGATGCTGGAATGCAGCAGGTGCATCCCTGCCTCTTTTGCTGCAGCAAAGGCGGCTTCGATATCGGTCGTTGCCAGAGCTACATGGTCGATTGCTCCGGCCTTTTCCGCCGCACGATGGTTTTCATAGGTTTCGATCATCAGATCGCCAAGCTGAAGAAACGCAACGCGCTCCCCGGCGGCTTTGTTTACCGTTTCCAGCGCAGAAACAAACCCCAGCTTCTTGTAAAATGCAATGGTCTTGTCGAGATCATTTGTTGGGATGCCAATGTGCGCCACACCGGTCAGAACCTGCGGAAAGCTCATACCTTCGTTTCCTCCGCAATCTTCACCACTGCTTTGACGATGTTGGCCTTGTCCGAAATGCTCTTGTCCATGGCATTCTGGATGTCGTCAAAGTCAAAGATGTTGGTCACAATACCCTTCAGATTGATTTTGCCGGAAGCAACGGCATCGATCGCCATGGGGTAAATGTGGCGATAACGGAACACGGTCTTGAAGGTCAGTTCCTTGTCCAGTGCAAGGCTCATAGGCAGGGTCATCTCGCCGGATTTGGAGTAACCAACCAGAACGATGTTTGCGCCCTTCTGCGCCATCTCAATGGCCTGGCGGGTAGTGATTTCTGTACCAGCAGTCTCGATAACGAGGTCGCAGCCCAGACCATCGGTCAGGTCGAGAATCGTTTGGACGGCATCCTTTTCGCGGCTGTTGATCACACCGTCTGCACCCAGTTCAAGAGCCTTATCCAGACGCTTCTGCATGATATCCACAACGTAAACACGGGAAACACCCTCGGCTTTCAGCGCCATCATGGAGACCAGACCAATGCAGCCTGCACCCATGACCACCGCAGTCTGACCGGCATGAGCACCGCCCTGATTGGCTGCGTGGAAACCAACAGCCAGAGGCTCGATCAGCGCACCTTCCATGGTGCTTACGTTGTCCGGCAGCTTGAAGCAGAGGTTTGCTTCATGGGCCACATACTCCTGAAAAACACCGTCTACCGGCGGAGTAGCGAAGAACACGACATCCGGGCAGAGGTTGTATTTGCCCTCACGGCAGAACTTGCAGTGACCGCAGGTCTTGCCCGGCTCCAGCGCAACGCGGTCGCCGACTTTCAGATGCTTGACAGCACTGCCAACTTCCACGACTGTGCCGCCCGGCTCGTGGCCCAGCACGAACGGCGGCTTGACTACATAATTGCCGATCGCACCCGTTTCATAGTAGTGCATATCGCTGCCGCAGATGCCAACGTATTCCAGCTTGACCAGAACTTCGTCCTCTTTGGGTGTGGGGATCGGGCGGGTGGTGTAGCCCATCTTGCCGATGCCGTTCATGACTGCAACTTTCATTGTGCCTTTCATAAGATGACCTCCGTTTTTGTTTGTTTATTAACTTTTATAAAGTGTTTATTAATGTGACTACAAATTAGCACACCGCACAACCAAAGTCAAGCCCTTTTTCGCGGATTCGGAGAACTGCACAAGGAAAAAGCGGCGGAATTGTGCAAAAAATCGAGGACGGCAGGTGCCGTCCTCGATGGGAAGGTTTATAGGTTCTGAATGAAGGCTTCGATATGGAGCAGAGCGGCTCCCAGCGCAGAGGCTTCCAGCTTATAGCGGCTGAACTTCAGGTAGGAACTGTCCGGCTCAAACGTATTACGCTCGACCAGCATTTCCCGGAGCGGTTCGCCAAACTCTGCCAGAAATCCGCCAACGTAGCCGCCAACAATTACATCACAGTCGAAGGTCATGCGCAGATTATTGACTGCTACAGCAAGGTAAGAAAGGTATTCATTCCATGCCGTTTGCAAAGCTGCATCGCCAGAGCGCAACCCGTCAAAGAATAGTGCAAGATTTCCGTCAGTCAGTCGGGAGAGGACTTTTGCAGAGCAATAGGCATCCAGACAGCCCTTTTTTCCGCAGTAGCAGGGGCGGCCATCGGGAACGAGCGTGTTGTGCCCGAACTCTCCGGCACGAAGATGGTCGCCGCCATAGAGCGCTCCACCGGTCAGAATCGCACCACCGACACTGTTGCTCAGAGAAAGGTAGACAAGGCTGCGGGGAGATTCGAGGTCGCGCACTTCAGCAAGTCCGGCAGCGTTCGCGTCATTGATGAACCGGCAGGAGAACGGGATGTAACGGCTGAATTCTTCGGTAGGAACATTCCGCAGACCCAAGGCATGAGAGTAAACCAATGTCTGCCCCTCTTTGTCCAGAATACCGGGCAGCGAAATGCCGACACCCAGAATTTTTTTCACCGGGTAGCCCTCTTTTTCGATCAGCCCCTGCACGATTCCGGCAAGCATTTCCGCATAGGTGTCCGACCGCTCATAAAGACGCTTTTTACGCTCATAGCGGAGAAGGTTACCGGACAGATCGACCAGAACTGCTCCGACATGATTCTGGGTAATCTCCAGTCCGACCGCAAGTCTGGCATCCCGTACAGGAGCGAATGCTCTCGCCTTGCGCCCGCCGGTGGATTCAAAGGTGCCGACCTCCTGCACCAGTCCCATCGCCATCAGTTCTTTGACATTCTGCAATACGGTCGGCCAGCTGTTGTTGACTTTTGCCGCAAGCTCCGGCTGCGAGATTCGGTCGCAGGAAAAAATGCTGCGAATCGTTCGGATGCGGTTGATTTTTTTAACATCGCGGTTATTTGCGCCGCTGCCGGTCATGGGCTCACTCACCTCCAAGAGCAGATTCAACATTTGAAAGAAGATTTATAAAGCTCTTTCTTATTATAGAGAATCTGGAGAGATTCTGCAAGGGAAACATTTACAAAAAAGCGTTAGCCGAAAAGAGCGAGTTGCTTATGGATAAGAAGCGATGCTACCAGCTTATGGCAAACCATAGGTCGGTGGGTACCGTGTTCTTTATAGGGACTTAATCTTCCAGCCTGCCGTGGTCGCAGCCAAGTGAGAGATAGTGTTCCATCTCGCCACTCAGCACAAGCTGTGCATATTCCAGTGGTTTGTTGTACAGCAGCCAGTCTAGTTCTGCCCGCTGTGCAGGGGTGTTGCCGTACTCGTCCTCGATGGCGATGCAGTCGATGGCAACGGCAGAGCTATCAGCGAACTGGGCTTCTATCCGGTTGGTGTCCATGTTGTAGCGGCAGGAAAGCAATTTGTTCATGGTAAAACTCCTTTTATATAAGGCGGTGTCAGTTCGATTGTCCATATCCCTGCCAAGAATCAAGTTGTTGATGTACA
>ENA-UERC01001200-UERC01001200.1-human-gut-metagenome-genome-assembly--contig:-NODE-1200-length-15887-cov-5.613156_pt1 | contig 15887 bp, 9 predicted proteins | sample MGYA00242955_ERZ507955 | MGnify/ENA primary metagenome ERZ507955 (study PRJEB26167, sample SAMN06115394) | human gut metagenome | host: Homo sapiens | place: China:Hubei | collected 2016-04-27 | study... | reverse complement strand
GCGACCCGGATGGGACTCGAACCCACGACCTCCGCCGTGACAGGGCGGCATTCTAACCAACTGAACCACCGGGCCATTGTCAGGTGTCTGACAAGTACATATAATACCATAAAATTAAGCTTTTGGCAAGAGTTTTGAGCTAAAAAAAGAAAATTTTATACGAGGAAGATTTTTACTAAAATACGATGTAAATAATTAAAAAAAGTTCTCCATTAACTTGTGAATAAATTGTGGCAGTGGTATAATGATAATACTATTATAATACTAATTTTTCTTTTGCGTAAACAATATAAAATGCTTGTCACTGATAGAAAGCTCAATTTTGTTAAACGAACCCCGTTTAACAAGCAACTCATTAATCTGGGGGGGAAAATGCACGAAATACAATATGGCAATAGAAAAATATTTTTGTAAAAATGTAGCTTAAAGGAGTAGTAAAAAATGAAAAAAATAGGACTAATAACAACAACGCTGCTTTGTGCTGCGTTGAATACGACTGCATTTGCATCTTCTCCGCTGCCAAGCTTTGACAAAACTGCAGTTACAGAATATCCCTATTACCGTACCGGTAAACAGGAGGCAGAGGTAGAAAACCGTTTGCAGCAGAAGGACGCATATCAACCCGGCAATACCGGTACGCAGGAAAAACCGGCGTTTTATGTTAAAAGCATCAAACTGACAGGCTTTGTGCTGCCGGAGGTGCATCAAAATAAAAAGCTGCAGGATATTTTGTCTGCTTATACGCACAGAAGCGTAGCTTTTGAAGAATTACAGCTTTTGACGGATGAGGTTACAAAATATGCCAGAGATTGCGGTTTTACCGTATCGCAGGCAGTAGTGCCGGAACAGGAAATTAAAAACGGCGAGCTGGAGGTTGCCGTTTATGCGGCTTCTTATGATGATATAAAAATGGTAGAAAATACCTCCAAGGTGGCAGACCGGGTATTGGTAAAATTTTTGGAGCCTCTAAAAAAGGATACGGTTATCACCGATAAAAAGCTGGAAAGAGTTATGAATGACCTTAACGATTTACCCGGCGTTATTGCCAGAGGTTCGCTCTATCCTGGCAGCAGACCGCTGACCACGGGACTGGCAGTAGAAATACTGCGCCGTCCCGTATGGAATAATTATGTGTTTGCTGATAACGGCGGCAGCAAAAGCTCCGGCAGATACAGATACGGCATTCACACAGAAATAAACAATCCCGGCGAGCAGGGCGATAAAATTGGCATTACCGGTTCTATCAGCAATAAGCACACCAAAAATTACGCTGTAAACTACGAAACGGCAGTTGGCAGCCGCGGCACCAGAATGGGTGTCGGCGTTAGTAAAACCACCTATGATATTGGTTGGCAGAACGGCTTTTTCAACCAATACGGCGATTCCGAAGCTTTTAGCTTTTACGGCATGACCCCCGTATACCGCGACAAGGCTAAACGCGTTACGGCGCTGTATGGTTATGATTACCGCCGCATTAAAGACAATATGGATTATAAATTAAATTTTGGCGATGATTTAATTATGTCCGCTTCTGATACCAACAGAAAACACGCCAATGTCTTGCATGTAGGCTTGGCTGCCAGCGAATATCAACCTAATTTGTTTACCTATGGTAATGTAACCTATTGGTACGGAGATATTGACGCGAAGGATCAGGAAGCATATTTTGAAGGAGCTTATCACAAGCTGACCGCAGATTTTAAACATGTTCGCTATTGGACGGACTGGAATTTGCGCGTAGAAGCACACGCCCAACTGGCCAACAGAGGCTTGGATGGCAGTGAACGCTTTTATTTAGGCGGCATGAACGGCGTCAGAGCCTATCCCGCATCAGAAACCAGCGGTGACGTAGGCTATAATGCTACCATGGAACTTAGAAGAAGAACAGATGTTGAAGGCTTGGAGATTGCCGCGTTTATTGACGTAGGCGAAGTAACTCTTGCCAAAGGCTACAATCAGCACCGCAATTTAGCGGGCTGGGGCTTGGGACTGCGCTATGCCAAAGAAAACGATTGGTACGCGCAATTTGACTATGCTTGGAAGATTCACGGCGAGCCTTATCAAAGCGAAGACCATGACCACCGCGGCAGAATGTGGTTCCAGGTTTATAAAATGTTCTAAATAAAATAATATTACAAACTGTTTATTCAATATGCAAATGTAGATAAAGCATTGTTGTATTAAGCACCGGCGCTGATATAACAATCAAAATTGTGTAATGGAAGGAGCAGAAGAATGAATATATCTAAAAAGAAAAAACTGCAAAATATCAATAAATATATCCGTTTGTTTTATTTAACCGGCGCATTGGTTGCCTATAGCGCAGGCGTAGCTTTTGCCGTACCGCAAAATATTACGCTGCCTACGGGGTGGCAATTTGTTGGCGGTAGTGGCAATATTACTAAGCCCAGCAATAATATTATGAACATTGTGCAAAATGAAACAAACGCAGCTATTAAATGGGATAGCTTTTCCATTGGCGGTAATGCCATTGTAAATTTTAGTAAAGATGGCGGCGGCAATTTTAATGTACTGAACTACGTTAACGCCGGCCCTGTCAGCGAAATTTACGGTACGATTAACGCCACTAACGGCAATGTTTTTGTAGTGAATCCAGCAGGCGTAACTATAGGCAAATCCGCGCAGATTAACGTAGGCAGCTTGTATGTTTCTAACCAAAAGCTTAATGATGATGTGTTAAAAGACTTTAATGGCAGTGTAGATACTTTAAAAGGCCAAAGAGAAATTACAGCCGGCGAGCTGATGCACTTGGGGTATATTAACGCTGCTCAAGGCAAGGTAACCTTTGTGGGCGACCGCATTGTATTGGATGTTGACCGCATTCGCGATACTGAAGGAAAACAGTTGGCTGCTGATAATATTAACGTTACAACTAATAATACTGATAATCTTGTTATTGGTTATAACGCATATAATGTTGGTGTTAAGAAGGGCACATTTGCAAATAAAAACAATGCAGACGTTATTGCCAAAGTTAATGGTCAAAATTACACAAAAGCAGATGGCTATATGTGGATTGATAATGTGCAGCAGCTGCAGGCTATGAACACTAATGTCAAAGGTAATTATGCTTTGCACAATAGTATTGACGCCGTAGAAACAAGCGGTTGGAATAATGGAGCTGGCTTCACTTCCGTTATTGGCAAAGATGCTTCTAACAATGATGTCGCTTTTTCCGGCAGCTTTGACGGACTGGGCTATAATATTTTTGATTTGAACATTAAAGGTAATGATGCAACTACTAACGTAGGCCTGTTTGCTAAAACTGATCGCGCTGCTATTAAAAATATCAATTTGGTTGGCGGCACTATAGCAGGTGGAAACAATGTTGGCGCTATTGTGGGCAGTGCAAGCAAGACCACTATCAGCAATATTACTACCTCTGCTAACGTTACCGGTAAAACTAATGTGGGCGGTATTGTCGGCAGTGCTACGGACAGCAGCACTTTAAAGGATTTGGTAAATATAGGCGGCATAACCGGTAAAAATAGTAATAATGCAAGCCTTGATAGTGTCAATGTAGGCGGCATTGTCGGCAGCATGACCGGCGGCAAGCTTGTCGGCAGCACCTATAATATCGGACGCGTAACCGGCGGCTATGATGTTGGCGGTTTGGTTGGCTATGCTCAAAATGCAGCTATTGGCGACGAAAACGGCACGCAGATTTATAACAAAATGGATATCAGCGGCGGCTACAACGTAGGCGGCATTGTTGGCAGAATGGAGGGTGGCAGCGTAGTCAATGCTGCGAACTATAATAGCATTACGGCAACGGGCGCTACGGAAGAAGAATATTATTATTATGGATATGATGGTGCAGCTGGTAATAATGGTTATGATACGAGTATACATGTACAAGGTAGTATTAAACAAGCTAATGTAGCAAAAGATAGTTATAAAACTAATGAAACAGAGGATGCGGGAGATATTCGTGAAGCATCGGTAGCTAATGTAGGCGGTATTGCAGGCAATAGTAAAAATGCTATGCTTACTAAAGTAACAAATGTAGGAAATGTTCAGAGTGTTAAAAAGCAAGGATCAAATTATTATAAAGCAGGTAATGTAGGCGGTATTGTTGGCAGAGCCGAAAATACCATTATTACAAATGCAGTTAACAAAGAAAATAATGTCAGCGGCGCGCATAATGTAGGCGGTATTGCTGGTTATTTGGGAGCAATAAATAACTCTACAACAAATAACTCTGAATCAAGCATTAGTAATAGCGTTAATAATGGCGGCACTATTTACGGTACTGGCGCTCGTGATAATAATGGTACTCTACTTACTGAATGGATACGTCCACGTGAATTAGGCAAAGAGCTAAGTTATATAGGTAATATAGGCGGTATCGCTGGTTATGTTTATGCAGGAGGAACTAATACTGCTCAAGGAGGAAATATAAATATAAGTGACTGTGGCAATAGAGGAACAGTTACTGCAAGCAATGTTAATGATAAATATGGTTTTGATACAGGTGAAGCTATTAGAGGTATTGCTAACATAGGGGGTATCGCCGGAAAAATAGACTTAGGTAATTTGGATGTTTTTGGAAAAATAAATAATATCATTGCTAATAATAGTAATATTAAAAATTATGAATTCACTATTAAAGACAGCTACAATTCAGGTGAGGTAAAAGGTTGGCAGAATATTGGCGGCATCGTTGGTATGATGTATAACGGTTCCGTTGCCAGCAGTTATAACTTGGGTCATATTTCTGCTTTAGGTTCTAGTGCTACCTTAAAAGGCGCACCGTATTATGCTAATATGGGCGGTATTGTTGGCGGCACAACAGAAAATCTTACTGCTAGAGGTATCTTATATAATGTATATAATGATGGCGTAATTGGCGATAGCAGCTACCAAACCGGCGGTATTCATGTGGGCGGTGTAGCAGGCCGCTTAAGCGGTTATATGGAACAAAGCTATAATACTGGAGCTGTTTATAATATTGCTCAAGGCACTGGTGGCATTTTAGGTGCAATTTGGAGAGCAAATTTAAAAAATGTTTTTAATGCTGGCAATGTTACTTTACTACATAAAAACTATGCAGGAAAGATATGGTCTGCCGGTGTAGGTGGTATTATTGGTGTTAAGGTTGCAAATACCGAAGATTATTTGACTAATGTGTATAATATTGGTGTAATACGTGGCTTTATTGGTTATAATGGTGACCCACTTAATAATAGTGACCCACTTAATGCTAGACGCAACGCAGTAGGCGGTATTATAGGTTCTATTAGTGCGGGTACATTAAATATAACTAATGCCTATACTAGAGGAGAGCTTTATGCTGGGAAATATAATAATGGCACTCGCAGTTATGAGAAAGACGAGGAGGCATTTATAGGCGCTGTCTACGGAATGAAATATGATAATGAAGATGATAAAGAAACTAAGATAGTATCCAGTGCAACATATTATATTAAACCGGATAGTAACAGTCCAATATTCTCTGATTTAAATAGTTTAACATCAAATAATGATGAGCAACTAAACGGAAAAAAAGTTTCACGTGGCAAAGTAAAAGATATTCAAAAAAGCATCGAAATAGCTTATGCAAATGATTACATGAGTTATATTACTAATGATGATGTCCGTTTCAACTTCTCCTACATAAACGGAAAAAAGCAAAATGATGACGGCGATTGGCGTATTTACGACGGTAGTTATAATGATTCAAATTATAACTCCGGTACGACGCCTATCTTAGACTGCTTCCGTCCTGCGGCTGCTGAATATTTTGGCACGTCGGATGCTCCCCAAAATAGAGAAGGTATTGACTATATCCAATACGGTACAGCCTATAATCCTTTCATGACGATTATGTACGCCACAGATGATAAGAACGATAAGAACGAGCCTATCAAATTAGACTTTGGCGATATTGGCGTAAGCTCTAAAGGCGGTTTTGCTGTTTATAATGGCGGCTTAAGTATTACCAATTTTGGCACAAACGGAAACCAAATGTTTAACGGCGTTATTTACAGCGACGGCGATTTGTCTATTGATACTAAAAAAGATGGAACTTACAATGACAAGAGCATTAAGCTGGGCGGCGCTTCGGAGCTGTACGGTTCTTCCGTAACCTTGGATACGGATAACGGCGTAGAAATCTACGGCAAGATTAAAGCAACCGGCAACGCTCACTTTAAAAAGTTAGTCAGCGATGAAAGTGGCAAAATAAGTTATGATTATAAGCAAGTAAATGTCAATCAAGATACTCGCGGTGATGTCATCATCAACGGCGGCGACGTAGAAATTTACGGTCATGTAAGCTCTGCTAAAGCCAATTACAAGGATGAAAATGGTAATGTTACAGCAGACTCAGACGGCGCTACGCAAATCAACGGCGTTCGCGGCGGACGTAATACTGACAATGCTAACTACGATAATGTAGGCAGTATTGACGAAGGCAGTGTTCCCGATTTAGGTGAATTCTATGCTTATAAAGCCGGTGAATATGTAGAAAGCATTCCTGATACCAAACATGGTAACGGCTCAATTAAAATTACCGCAACCGCCAATGAGGCTAAGGGAACGCAAGGAACAGTTAAGGCTATGCTCGGCTCTCTTGACAAGGGTTATTTAGAATCCTTTGACGCCATGGAAATTACCGGCAGCGACATTTATATCGACAGCGATTTGCGTGTAGGCGGCGATTTGACACTGGATGCTGCAACAACTGTACTGGATATTTCTAACATCGGACAAGTTGATACTAAAGATTTTAACGGAAGTACTGCTAAGCCTGTACAACGTCTGCACAATTTCCTGAGTAATTTTAGTAAAGGCGGCACAAATCAATTAATTCTCAAAAATAGTGCCAGTGCCGGAGCTACTACTGACGCTATCATTGCTGCGGATATGTGGGACGATGTCGCTAAAAAGTATAATCTTGCCAAGTATAATAATGGAAGCAATACATTTAGTGATGCAGTATATGCCTTGAATGTGCAAAAAGATGGAACAGAATATGGAACAGAATTAGGACAAGAAGATGTTCAGAAACTGGCGCACATTTGGGTAGAAAACGGCGAACAGCTTAAAGGCATCCAAGCTGCTAAAGATCAAGGAGCTACTTCTAAAAACTTTGCTTTAAAAAACGATATTGATATGTTTAACGTCAGCGGATATCAAAGTATCGAAGGCTTTAAAGGTAATTTTGATGGTCGTGACAACCGCATTATCGGTTTTGGTTCCGGCGAAACAGAAGTCGGTGTGGGCATTTTCAAAACTATAGGAAAAGAAGCATCAGTAAAAGATGTTAAAATTTATAATTCCCGTATAGGTGGCACAGGTGCAACTGTTAGCACTGGTTTGCTGGCAGATTATAATAATGGTACTATAGAAAATGTTACTACCTTTGGCAACAGAGTAGAAATAGAAAGCGGTATCGGCGGCGGTCTTGTTGGTACCAATAGTGGTACAATTAGCAATGTTACTACTAGCGATATTGTCACCTCTCAAGCTGAAGCAATTCTCGGCGGTATTGTAGGCACTAATACTAATGTAGGTACTAATAATAACCAAGGTACTATAAAAAATGTAACGGCAAACAGCGCTGTAGTTGGTAAAAATGCCGGTGCTCTTGGCGGCGTCGTGGGCAAAAATGAGGGCAAGATTTTACACGCAGCTAGCACACACGGCGTTATTTCCGGCTTGTTTGGCAGTGATGATTTGAACGATGCTAATGAGTACGGCAGCGCAGAAAATATTGGCGGCGTAGTAGGTATCAATAGCGGCAAAATAGACAGCGCGTATAACGACAGCTATATTAACGGCTGGAATAATATCGGCGGCGTTATCGGCACTAACCGTCAAAATGGCAATGTAGAAAATATTGTCAACGGCAGTGAAATGTACGGCGGCAGCAATATCGGCGGCATTGTGGGTGTAAACGACGGCACTATTGACAACGGCCGTAACAACGGCGCGATCGTAGCGGACGCTAGCCATGTTTTGAATAATCAAGATAGAAAACCTGCTTCCGGTGAAAATGTAGGTGGCTTGGCAGGCGTTAACAGCGGTAGCATGTCCAATCTTGTTAACGATATTTCGGCAGCTATCGAGGGCAAAACCAACGTGGGCGGCATTATCGGCTTGAACCAAAACTTCTTAAGCTCTGCGCAAAACCTGATGAATCAAGGCGAAATTCTTGGCGTAACTAATGTTGGCGGTATCGTTGGCAAAAATGATAATGATGGCGAAGTTATTAAAGTAGAAAATACTAATGATTATACTCTAGGTTACAACAAAGCTTATAGTGATCAAGGAGAATTTTTCGGCGGTATCGTTGGTCATAATACTGGCACTGTTGGCGACGCAACAAATAATGCTACAATTACTGTAGATAATGAAAATGTTCAATACGTTGGCGGTATCATTGGCAAAAATGATGGCGAAATTGCTCAAGCCGGAGATCAGTTTACAGATACTTTCAATAAGACAATCATAGCAGATGGTTACCTCATCAATAATGGTAAAGTAACTGCTACCAAGAGTGAGTATGTCGGCGGTTTGATTGGGGAGAATAACGGAACTATCATAAAAACCAATCTTATCAACTCTATTACCGGCGCAGTAAGCGGCAAGAGTAACGTCGGCGGCTTGATTGGTCGCAATACTGCTGTAGTTGAAGGCGGTCGTGATGACTACGATAATTATTACGCATATCAAGTTTATAACAACGGTACAGTAACCGGCACTGATGCTAACGTTGGCGGTTTAGTTGGCAATAACGATACAAGCAATGATACAAATGGCATTTTGATGGCTGGCTATAATACAGGAGCAATTAGCGGCGGCACTAACGTTGGCGGCGTTGTTGGCAATAATGCGGCTAACGCTAAGGTTGACCAAGTGTTTAATGCTGGCGCGGTTACAGGCACTGCTGCAGGCGATGTTGTTGGTAATAATGATAATAATGGTACTGTAAAGAACGCTTATGATATGACAAATGGCATTACAAATGCTGTTGGTCAAGGTAATAAGGATATTACTGTAGAGGAAAATAATAGTAAAATTTGGGCAACTTATGGCGATAAGTATGGTACTCAAAAATTGCTTAAGGTTTTCCTGACGAAGCTGCAATTTGTACCGAAAGCCGGACAGGAAACTGCGTTGACCAATTTGGTTTATGATGCGCAAAATCATGAGATTACCGTTAAAGAAGAAGGTGGCAAGGTAAAAGTCTTTAAGGATAATGTAGAGATTGGTTACTTTAAGCCAGCTTCCGGTGACCCAAACGTAGCACACAGCTTGGCAGATTATCTGAACACTAACAAAAGTGGCTTGAGCAGCTTGCTTTCCGGTGTTTCCTTTAAAGATGCGGGCAAACACCAAATCTTTAATACTCAACAAATTGACACAGAAGGCAATAACGGTAATCCCAACAATTTGGGCTTTGATGTTACGAATATTAAAGTTGATTATGACGGCAATCCTCCTACAGATCCTACCGACCCTGATGTTCCCCAACCTCCTAAACCAGACGACCCGATAAATGAAGTAACGGTAGATAAGGCTGTGATTAACTTAACACTGAAAGATGTATATAGACTTTTCGGTGATGCAAATACCTTGTATAAGGACGCTGCACTGACTCCGGGCGGGGAATATGGTTATAGCTTTGACAAGAATTTCACAAAAGAAATGTTAGAAGAGCTGAAAAATTTGCAGGTAACTATGCCTAACAGCGACGGCGCTGTCAACGGAAGCACAACTAATGCAGCTGGTGACTATAACTGGTCTTTGCTTGCAGCTCTTACTCAGGATTTGATGGACAACTATAAGTTTGCTGACGGCAGCACTTCTTATGAATTTGTCGGCCAAAGCAAATCCCATGTAATTGATAAGCCGGCTTTAGAGCCTGGAGAATGGGAAGACAAATATTCCTGGTACTATGGTTGGGATAAAAAGCGTGAAGAACGCGAGCGTAAGGCCGAAGTACATTTTATAGACGGAGGCATGGAAATTAATTAAAAGGCTGCGGTGAAAGCGGTTCTGCAAATTTTAAACTGACGCAGGCTTTCCGGCACAAAGCAAAAGGGACTGAATGACAATGAGCATTCAGTCCCTTTTTGCTGATTTGACTTTAAAGTTGGTACTGATTATAATTAGTTTTACAGAGAAAAATTAACGCAGGTGACCACTTATGAACCTTGAAGGCTTAACCTTAAAATTAGTTAACGATACCTTAAATAAAGAATTATTAGGCAGCAAAATTTATCGCGTGTATATGCCAAATCCTCACGCGGTGCTGCTCTTATTGCGGCGCACCGGCGATACCAGCGCCTTGCTGGCGGATATGAACGGCGGCAGTCCGGCCCTTTATATTCCCGTCAAGCTGCCGGAAAATCCCGAAACGCCGCCCAGCTTTTGTATGCTGTTGCGCAAGCATTTGGAAGAAGGACGTATTGCCAAAATTTATCAAAGCGGTTTAGATCGTATTATTACGCTGGAAATAGATATGCTGGGGCAGGCTGGCAAAATTATTACCAAAAAGCTTATTTTTGAGCTGACCGGCAAAAACAACAACGTTATTTTAGTGCAGGATAATATGATTATCGGCTGCCTGAAGCATGTAGGCGCAGCGCAAAGCAGTTATCGCTGCGTGCTGCCGGGCAGGGAATATATTGCCCCACCGCCACAAGCCGGGCTGAATATTTTAACAGAAAAGCCGGAAGCCATTGTGCAGGCGGCCAATAATCTGCCCGACGCCAATTTTGCCAAGGCTTTAGTCGCCGCAACTACAGGTATCGGCAAAGCCACCGCCGCAGAATTATTGACGGCGGCAGATATCCTGCCGCAGACAGTGCGTTTGGAGCAAGGAGAAGCGCAGGCCTTAACCAAGGTGCTTGCTGATTTGCAGCAGCATTTGGCAGATGCGAGTACAAAAGCGGTTTACGCGCTTATCAGCCGTACCAACCAAGTGAAAACTATTTTGCCGCTGCCGCCGCAGAATTTAGAGCAGGGCATGAGCGTGAAAGAGTTCGCTGACATCAACAGTGCGATAAATTTTGCAGTGAGCCTTAAACCAATTCAGCTGCCGCAGCATGAACAGCTGCAAAAGCTGGTTGCCAACGAAACTGCAAAATTGACGAAAAAACTTAGCGCACTGCGTCAGGATTTGCTGCACGCCGAGGACGCGGAGGCGCAGCGAATGCTGGCGGATACGATTATGGCGAATATTTATCAGCTGCACAAGGGGCAGACCTATGCAGAGCTGATAAATATTTATGATGGTGCAAAGGCGCATGTCAAGCTCAATCCCGTGCTTTCGCCTACGGAAAATGCGCAGGCTTATTATAAGCGTTATAATAAGTATAAACGCGCGCAAATTGAGGTGCGCCAGCAAATTGCAGCTACGGAGGAAATGTTGGCCTATTTAGCCAGCTTAGACGCTTCTCTTTTGACAGCGACAACGAAAAACGAAGTGGAAGAAATTCGTCAGGAAATGATTGCTGCCGGCCTGTTGAAAATTATCGGCAAAAAGAAAGCCAAAGCCAGCCTGCAAAAGTCTCAGCCTCTGCATATCAAAATAAATGAAAATGTTGATTTGTATATCGGTAAAAATAATAAACAGAACGATTATGTAACCTTCACTTTAGGCGGGCCGCGGGATTTGTGGCTGCATACTAAGGATATTCCCGGTTCTCACATTATAATAAAGGGCAAGCCGCAGGAAAAGGACGTACAGTTGGCGGTGCAGCTGGCGGCTTATTTCAGCAAGGCTAGAGCAGGCAGCAATGTGCCTGTGGACTGCGTCGAGCGCCGGTATGTGAAAAAGCCTGCGGGCAGCAAGCCTGGCTTTGTAATTTTCACTAATCAGCGCACTTATTATACTACGCCGGACGAACAGCTTTTAGCTGCCTATTTACCAAAAGCTTAAAAATAATTATGACGGAGGAAATAAATTATGTCTATTGAAAAGGTACGCGCTTATCTGCGTCAATTTAATATGGAGAACCGCATTCTCGAATTTTCCACCAGCAGTGCAACCGTGGAGCTGGCTGCTCAAGCTGCAGGCTGCGAGCCTGCGCGTATTGCTAAAACTCTATCCTTTAAGTTAAACGATAACAGCTGTATCCTGATTGTGGCTGCCGGTGACGCTAAAGTGGATAACGCTAAATATAAGCACTTTTTTGGCTGTAAAGCAAAAATGCTGGGTGCTGACGAGGTAGAACCTATGATTGGTCACGCTATAGGCGGCGTATGCTCCTTTGGCATTAACGAAGGCGTGAAGGTTTATTTGGATATTTCCTTGAAACGTTTTCAAACCTTTTTCCCCGCTTGCGGCAGCTCTAACAGTGCCATTGAATTAACACCGGAGGAATTGGAAAAATATTCCTCTAACTGCCAAGGCTGGGTAGATTTGTGCAAGGCATGGCAAGAGGCTTAAGTGCCGGAAAAATCATGAAAAGCTAAGAAAAAAGCTGAAATCCAACGTAAAATATGGTATAATTATCTTTCAAGATAAGAACGAAGTCTGTTGCTTATCTATTGAAAAAGTTAAAAATATACCAATCAAGGAGTTGGGAGGAAATTCATGTTGAAAAGCATGACCGGTTTTGGCAGCGGTGAATACGAAGACGCAGATTTTTCTATTACTGTGGAAATGAAAACCGTAAACCATCGTTATAATGAAGTGGCAATTCGTCTGCCGCGTTTTTTGAATCCTTTAGAGGATCGCATCCGCAAAACTATTTTGAAAACCGTCAGTCGAGGACGCATTGACGTTTTTATTAACGCGGACTATACCACCAGCGATAATTGTTCGTTAAAGGTTGATAAAAATCTTGCTGCTGCTTATCATAAAGCGCTGCAGGAAGTAGGCGCGGCTATCGGCGCTGAAGAAACCGGCATTAGCACTGCTGCGGAAATTTTATATTTATCCCGCTGTCAGGATGTTATCAATATTAAAGAAGGCTTTTTTGATGTTGAAAGTGTGTGGCCGAAGGTGGAGCAGGCTGTGTGCCAGGCTTTGGATAATTTGGTGGCTATGCGCGAAACAGAGGGCGGCAATATTTACGGCGATTTTATTTATCGCGCCGATTTGATTGCGGCAAAGCTGGCTTTGATTGAAGAACGTTCTCCCATGGTGGTAGAAGAATATCAGGCTAAGCTCAGCGAGCGTTTAACTAACCTTTTGGCCGACCATAATATTACGGTGGAGCCGGAGCGTTTGCTGCAGGAGGTAGCTATTTTTGCCGACCGCACCAGCATTACGGAAGAAATTGTGCGTTTAAAAAGCCATATTAAGCAATTTAAGCTGATTATCGCTTCCGACCAGCCTGTAGGACGCAAGCTGGACTTTTTGATTCAAGAATTTAACCGCGAAGCTAATACTATTGCTTCCAAAGCCAATGATTATACCTTGGCGCAGATTGTGGTAGAAATTAAGGCGGAGATTGAAAAAATCCGTGAGCAAATACAAAATATCGAGTAGGAGAGGAATGGTAACGTGGATATAAGGCTGATTAATATTGGTTTCGGTAATGTTGTATCCGCAAATCGTATTATTGCTATCATCAGTCCCGAATCGGCGCCGATTAAGCGTATTATTCAAGAAGCGCGTGATAAGGGGATGCTGATTGACGCTACCTATGGCCGCAGAACCAGAGCTGTTGTTGTAACAGACAGCGGTCATATTCTGCTAAGTGCCGTGCAGCCTGAAACGGTAGCCAATCGTCTGACTATGAATGACGCGGAGGATGAAGAATAAAATGGAGAAGCAAGCAAAAAACGTAACTCCTCAAGGGTTGCTGCTGGTAGTTTCCGGTCCTTCCGGCGCCGGTAAAGGTACTATCTGCCAAATTTTACGCGATCAGCTGCCTGAGTTAGGTTATTCTATTTCTGTTACTACCCGCCAGCCCCGCGTAGGTGAGGTGGACGGCAAAAGTTATTTTTTCAAAACTGTGCCGCAGGTAAAAGAAATGATTGCTCAAGGCGAGTTGCTGGAATACGCAGAGGTTTACGGCAATTATTACGGAACACCGCGCCAGTATGTTATGGAGCTTTTGCAAAGCGGTCATGATGTTTTGCTGGAAATTGATATTCAGGGGGCATTGCAGATTAAAAAGCGTTTTCCGGAGGGCGTGTTTGTATTTATAGTGCCGCCTTCCTTAGATGAGCTTTCCACCCGTATTTATAAACGTGGTACGGACAGCGAGGACGTTATCAAACGTCGTATGGCATCTGCCGCCAGCGAGCTGAGCTACGCTGCTGAATATGATTATATTATTGTCAACGATATTGCGGAAAAGGCTGCCAATAAGGTTTTGACCATTATGGAGGCTGAACGCTATCGCGTGGCAAGAACATATTTTATTGTTGATGAAATTTGCAAATGCAAAAGAGAAAAAGCATAAGGAGTGATGATAAATGTCTATGGTAGATCCTTCTATCGACTATTTGGCTGAAAAGGTTGACAGCAAATACACTTTAGTTATTTTGGCTGCTAAAAGAGCACGCGAGCTGACAAAACCCGCTGTAAATGCACCGGAAAAGGAAGTCAGCACTGCTTTAAAAGAAATTGCCAAAGATTCTATTACCTACGAACGTACTAAACACGTATAACGGCAGGAGGAAAAAGCCTTGTTAAAGGGTAAAAAGATTGTTTTAGGTGTTACCGGCGGCATTGCCGTGTATAAAGCTGTGGATTTGGTGAGCCGTCTGCGCAAACAGGGCTGCCAAGTGCGCGTGGTAATGACGGAGCATGCCCAACAATTTGTAACACCGCTGACTTTTAAAGAAATAAGCGGCAATCAGGTAGCTGTATCCATGTGGAGCAGTAATCAGGAATTTAATGTGGAGCACATTGCTTTGGCTAATTGGGCCGATGCTTTTGTAGTAGCTCCTGCTACAGCCAATATTATTGCCAAAATGGCTTATGGCTTGGCGGACGATCTTTTAAGCACTACGCTTTTAGCAGCACAGGCTCCAATTATTGTCTGTCCGGCCATGAATACCGGCATGTACGAAAATCCGGCAACTCAGGAAAATATCGCAAAGCTGGCAAGCCGCGGCGTTAGCGTAATGCCGCCTGCTGTGGGAAAATTAGCCTGCGGCACCAGCGGTGCCGGGCGTCTGCCTGAACCTCAGGAAATAGTAGAATTTATCAACGCATTTTTTGCCAAACGCGAAGGCGATTTGCGTGGTTTAAAGGTATTGGTAACTGCTGCAGGCACTCGCGAGCCTATTGACCCCGTGCGTTTTGTAGGCAATCGTTCCAGCGGCAAAATGGGTTATGCAGTAGCGCAAATGGCTGCCGAACGTGGTGCCGAAGTTCTGTTGGTCAGCGGGCCTTCCGCTTTAGCTGCGCCGGCTAATGTGCGCACAGTTAAAGTGGAAACGACTAACGAAATGCTGGAAGCCTGCGTTAATGCCTATGCCGAAATGGATATCGTTATCAAGGCAGCTGCTGTTGCCGATTATCGTCCCCATGATGTGGCAGACCAAAAAATTAAAAAGAAAACCGATGATGCCTTGACTGTTGTGATGGACAAAAATCCGGACATTCTTAAAATTCTCGGTTCTCAAAAGAAGCAACAGGTTTTGGTTGGCTTTGCTGCTGAAACACAAAATTTATTGGAGAATGCTCGTGATAAAGTAGTCAAAAAGAATTTGGACATGATTGTTGCCAACGACGTTACAGCAGCAGGCGCAGGCTTTAATGCCGATACCAATATTGTCAAATTTCTTTTTGCCAACGGCGAGGTACGTTCTTTGGAGCAGATGCCTAAAGTGGATGTAGCAAATTGCATTTTGGACGAAGCTTTAAAAATTCGTCAGCAAAGAAAAGCATAATAAACTGTTTTTTAAAAGAAAGCTTCTCAATAAGTTTTAACTTGTTTTAAAAATAA
>ENA-UERC01001197-UERC01001197.1-human-gut-metagenome-genome-assembly--contig:-NODE-1197-length-15919-cov-3.537243_pt1 | contig 15919 bp, 5 predicted proteins | sample MGYA00242955_ERZ507955 | MGnify/ENA primary metagenome ERZ507955 (study PRJEB26167, sample SAMN06115394) | human gut metagenome | host: Homo sapiens | place: China:Hubei | collected 2016-04-27 | study... | reverse complement strand
AGAAGCTGTTTTAAATTTATTGAGAAATAATATTACCATTGCAAGCAGGTATGTTCCGGCCATATTGCGCCCCTGTCTCGGAATAAATTTAAAACAGCTTCTTAAAGTTTAGCGTATGCGGTCGAGGCTTCGAACCAAACGCTCGTCTTTATTAATGGCCTTATAGGCTAAAATGTCGAGAATGAGGGCGACGAAAGGCATTACGATATAAACTGTCCACGATATGTTTGAAGCTGAAAGATCTTCGCGGAATGTATAACCGCTCAAAAAGATGACGATATAGAAAGTCACCAGAAAGAATGCGTCGATCATGCAGATACGCGCTTGTGTAGGTCTGTTCTTATATAGGAAAATCGTGATAAACGATAATACGGCTATTACGGTTCCTAATACGAATACTCCCCATGTGGGGGTAAATACAGAAGTTTGTGTGACTGCTGCGGCACTATCCTGTACAGGAGTTGTCATAGCTTCTACGGTAGAGATACCTTGTGCCGTGAAACTGTAAATGCCATCGGTCGTATCGAATTGAGCTATCGGAAGAAATAAAAATACAGCCATTAAAGCCGTCGTCAGTAATAAATAGATCGATTGTATTCGTTGTATCATAATATAAGTTTTCTTCAATGGTGAAATAGGTACGTAAATAAACGGAGCGGGTTGCAGCTTATTTGTGCGCTCCGTTTTGCAAAGATAGAAAATTGTCGGTAAACACCCAAATGTGGATTTGAGAAATAGCTGTGGAAAGGAGGGTAGGGCGAATGGGAAAAATTAAATAACCTTTTTCCGGCACACTATTTGTAAATTAAGTTTGTTATATAAGGGAAAGCTATTAAATTTACTTCGATTTTATATTTATAAAGATGATTACGACAGAGATAACGAAATTGCAGTACGATATATACGGCTTGCTTGCCGAGAGACGATTGAAAGACGCTTTCGGTAAACTTGCTTTATTGGTAAACGAGTTGCAAGATTGGGTAAGCCGGGACAAGTTGAACGAGATGGAGACGTCGTATAGATATATGATACAATATATGTTGGACGGTGTCGAGGATCCCGAACGGAAGAGTATTTACGATCATTTGGTTTTGTCTGCTTATGTGTTGACCGATCGGGTTTCGGATCGATTGGCCGGGCAGGTTTCTCCTTCTCAATACTATGGGTGGAAGAGATATGCGTCGGCCAGCCGAACGGGTATTTCCTTATCGTCTCAATTCGATGCGTGCGATAATGAAATCAACGATCTTTCTTTGGCTTTGTTGCTTGGCGAACAAGAGCAAGATTTTTCTAAAATTCAATCATTGAAACACCGTATCGAGGACACGGCGGGAAATCTTTTTATGGATATATGGACCAATTATCCGGCGGCAGAGGAAGATTACCGGTCGTTAAGAGAGGCTCTTTTCACCGATCGTTTTCCCGATACTTTCGTTTCGCTTCTTCTTTCGGCTGTGTTGTTGAACTTATTGCACCGGTTCGACGAGCAAAAGTTGCTCATTCTGTTGGACGGTTATCGCCATTCTTCGCCCGAGATACAGATGCGTTCGCTTTGTTGTGCCCTCATCGTCATGTATATTTATCGGGAGAGATTGCCTCTTTTGAAGAGTTTGCGGAATCGCCTCGATGCATTGTGTGAAGAACCGAGATTCAAGACCGATGTTCGTAATATTTTCTTGCAGTTCATCAAAAGTCAAGAGACTGAAAAAATTACCAGAAAAATGAATGAAGAGCTGCTTCCCGAAATGATGAAACTGGGGCCATCGCTTTATAAGAAAATACGTCAAGAAGACTTGATGAACGATATCAATGCGCTGGAAGAAAATCCGGAGTGGCAGGAGATGCTCGACAAATCGGGAATTACCGATAAGTTAAAGGAGTTGACCGATTTGCAGATGGAGGGAGCCGATGTTTTCATGAGTACGTTTTCTCATTTGAAGAGTTTCCCTTTTTTCCAGTCGATTCAAAATTGGTTTTTGCCGTTTAATCCCGATCATACAGCGTTGTCGGGGGTATTGTCCGGTAAGGGCGGAGATACGTTTAAGAAGATGATTTCGGCATCGGCTCTATTGTGTAATTCGGATAAATATTCTTTTTGTTTGAGTTTGGCTCAGGTTCCCGAGTCGCAAAGGGATTTGATGATGGGGCAATTCAGTGCCGAGAATGCGGCGGTTCAAGAGATGGAAAAAGAGGAATTGATGAAGAAAGAAATAAGTCGGGAAAATATATCCAATCGTTATATTCAAGATTTGTACCGTTTCTTCAAGCTGTATATACGTCGAACCGAGTTTACGGATCCTTTTGCCGGGCATATCAATTTATTGCATGTATCTGTTTTGAATCCGTTATTGAGCGATTCGGACAGTTTGCGCCTCATCGGGGAATATTATTTCCGGCGGGGATATTATGCCGAGGCTCTCGAATTGTTCGAAAGGCTTTCGGCGGCATATCATTCGGATAGTGAAATTTATCAGAAGATAGGTTTTTGTTACCAGAAGAAAGGAGACTATGCCAACGCTTTGGAGGCTTTCCTCAAAGCAGAAATTATTTCGCCCGACAATTTCTGGACGATTAGACGCATAGCTACATGTTACAGAAATATGAAAAAGCCCGAGATGGCTCTTTCGTATTATCATCGTGCCGAAAAGATACAGCCCGAAAATTTATCGGTACAGATGAATATAGGGCATTGTTATGTCGAACAGAAAGATTATGAAGAGGCGCTTAAATATTACTTCAAGGTGGATTATCTCGATCCCGAAGGTGGAAAAGCGTGGCGTCCTATCGCATGGTGTTCTTTCTTAGTCGGTAAAAAAGAACAGGCGCAGCGGTATTATGAGAAGATATTGGACGATAAACCGGTTTCTCTCGATTATTTCAATGCCGGGCATGTGGAGTTTTCTTTGGGACATATCAGAAAGGCTATCGATTATTATCGGCGCAGTATAGAGCTGGACAACGGTGATTCTGCTAAGTTTCTTTCTAATTTCAAGCAGGATGCTCCCGATTTGATCGCCTCGGGAATCGCTGCGAGCGATATGCCTATTTTGTTGGATCAACTTATGTATGGCATTACAGATTCTTTATAACTTTTGACAAGGAGGCGATTCTATTAGATATGAAGATAGGGTGTTGTTCGGCATAGTCAAATTGGAAATGTGATTTCCATTTGTCTCTGCACCCACCTTTCGTTATCTTTGTAAATACGAAGATAGGATGCGGCTCGGCATAGCCAAATTGGAAATGTGATTTCCATTTGTCTCTGCACTCGCCTTTCGCTATCTTTGTAAATACGAAGATAGGATGCGGCTCGGCATAGTCAAAACGGAAATGTGATTTCCGTTTGTCTCTGCACTCGCCTTTCGCTATCTTTGCAGTTTGAACAAAATGAATAAAAAGAGAACGATATGATAGAATATATTACGGGAGAGGTTACCGATTTAACTCCCGCCACGGCGGTCGTGGAGTGCATGGGAATAGGTTATTTGCTTAATATTTCGTTGAATACTTATTCTTGCCTTTCGAAAGGGCAAGCTACACGTCTGTATGTTTATGAAGCGATTCGGGAAGATGCCTATCAGCTTTATGGCTTTTATGACCGTCACGAACGTGAACTGTTCATATTGTTGATTTCTGTTTCGGGAGTAGGGCCCAATACGGCCCGCATGATATTGTCTTCATTGAATCCTTCTGAGTTGGAGCAGGCGATTGCGTCGGAGAATCTAAATTTATTGAAGTCGGTAAAAGGAATAGGCGCTAAAACTGCACAGCGTGTAATTGTTGACCTGAAAGATAAAATAAAACCTACCGACAATCCGTTAGTAATAAGTACGCCCGCAGCCTCGGAAATTTACGAGGAAGCTGTGGCTGCGTTGGTGATGCTTGGATTTTCACAGCCCCAATCGCAAAAAACAGTTCAAAAGTTATTGCGTGATACTCCTTCGATGAGAGTTGAAGAGGTAATTAAGCAGGCTCTGAAAATGCTCTGATACCGGCGCCGTCGCCTTTTGGGTAAAGGCGGGAATTTGTGTAGGAGTATCGAATGAGAAGACGGATAAGGATTGGAACAATAGTTGTGCTAGCAGTGAGCGGATTAGGAGCCTATTCCGCTTTTGCTGCTTTGCAGTCGGCCGATCCGCAAAGTTCATCGAGCAGTATATCGGCAACGCAAAGCAATAAAGAATCCGATTCCATACAAGTCCGTTATCCTGTCACTAAAACATCACCCGAATCGTACGATGAAATCGGGCAGTTAGCTCCGATGGATTTGAAAAATCCTTCTAATCTGAAAACAGAAGTAGAGTATGATGCCGAAACGAATTGTTATGTAATCCATACCCGAGTCGCCGGGGTTGATGTTTGCACTCCTTTCATGTTGTCGGCGGCCGAGTATAACGATTATACGTTGCGTAAATCCATGCAGCAGTATTATCGGGAACGAAATGCACAGAATTTTGCAGAGAACAGCAAATCGGAGTTTAATTTTTTGGATATGCAGTTCTCTCTCGGGCCATTGGAAAAAGTTTTTGGACCGGGTGGCGTACAATTGAAGACTCAAGGATCTATCGAGTTGAATATGGGATTGAAACATAACAAACTCGATAACCCCGCACTGCCGATGAGTTCCAGAAAGAAGACTTATTTCGACTTCGACGAGAAGATACAGGCTTCGGTAACGGCGAAAGTCGGTGACAAGATGTCGTTCAATATGAACTATAACACCGATGCGACTTTCGATTTCGACTCGAAAAATCTCAAATTACAATATCAGGGAAAAGAAGACGAGATTATTAAGAATATCGAAGCCGGTAATGTGAGTATGACCACGGGGTCGTCGTTGATACGTGGTAGTACGGCTTTATTCGGTGTAAAGACGACTATGCAGTTCGGTAAACTGACGGCTACCGCTCTTATTTCTCAACAACAGTCCGAATCGAAAACGGTCAATGCGAGTGGTGGGGCACAGACCACGCCTTTCGAAATCCGGGCAGACGCTTATGACGAAAACAGGCACTTTTTCTTAGCTCATTTTTTTAGGGACAATTACGATAAATTTGCTTCCAAACTACCTTATGTCTCATCGGGCGTGAGTATCAATCGAATAGAAGTTTGGATTACGAATAAACAAGGCAATTATGAAGAATCGAGGAATATTGTCGGTTTTATGGATTTGGCCGAAAATGTTCATATCGGTAACGACCATTGGATATCGGCTACCGCACAGCAGAATCCGATGAATAACTCCAACTCGTTGTATGCCGAGATTAAAAACGGTTATCCCGATGCTCGTAATATCAATTTGGTGACACAGGCTTTGGAACCTCTTTCTGTTTATGGTATCGAGGGGGGGCAGGATTATGTGAAAATAGAGAGTGCCCGGAAACTTGCTTCTTCTGAATATACCTTGAATTCCCAATTGGGTTATATCTCTCTGAAAAGTAAGCTGAATGCCGATGAGATGATTGCTGTCGCTTATGAATATACTTATAACGGACAGGTTTATCAGGTTGGGGAGTTTTCGGGAGATGTTACCGATACGGATCAATGTCTTTTTCTGAAAATGTTGAAGGGTTCTACCATATCGACCTCATTACCCATTTGGGATTTAATGATGAAAAATGTTTATTCGCTGGGGGCCTATCAGGTTCAGAAGGATAAATTCAGGTTGTATATTAAATATCAGAATGATTCTACGGGGGTAGCTGTAAATAATATACCGGAGGGGAATATATCCAATCGGACTTTGTTGCAAGTAATGAACCTCGACCGTTTGGATGCGAATGAGTCGGAATATTCCGATGGTATTTTTGACTACATAGAGGGGTATACGATTCAATCTTCGAACGGAAGAATTATATTTCCGGTCATAGAGCCGTTCGGTAGTCACTTGGCCGAAAAAATAGGAAATGCGGCGATAGCGGAAAAGTATGTTTATCAAGAGCTGTATGATTCGACATTGACTATCGCCCAGCAAGTATCGGAGAAGAATAAATTTATTATGACCGGAGAATATAAAGCATCTTCGGGCGCAGAGATAAGATTAAATGCGATGAATGTACCTCGGGGATCGGTGGTCGTTACTGCCGGAGGTATGACTTTGGTCGAAAATTCCGATTATATTGTGGATTATGCGATGGGTGTCGTGACGATATTGAACCAAAGTATAATCGAGGCGGGAACTCCGATTAGTGTATCGCTTGAAAATCAATCGATGTTCAATATGCAACGTAAGACAATGCTGGGACTCGATTTGAATTATGCGTTCTCCAAAGATTTTAATGTAGGAGCGACGATTATGCATTTGTCTGAAAAGTCCCTGACAGAAAAAGTAAATATGGGCGATGAGGTACTGAATAATACTTTGTGGGGAGTGAACTTGTCTTATAATACGAATTTTTTATGGTTGACCAATTTGTTGAATAAAATTCCGACTGTAAACGCAACAGCTCCTTCTACGTTGGCTCTCACGGCTGAATTTGCCCAATTGATACCGCATAAATCCAAAAACGGCAGCTCGCAGGGAACATCGTATATCGATGATTTCGAATCGACACAAACAGGGTTGGACTTGAAGTCTCCTTATTCGTGGACGTTGGCTTCCACTCCGTACGACCCTTCATCTGATGCTTTGTTTCCCGAAGCTCGCTATTCCAATGATATTCGTTATGGGCAAAATAGAGCATTGCTATCGTGGTATTATATCGATAGAATGTTTACTCAGAAAAACTCGACATTGATACCGGCTCACCTGAAAAATGATTTGGACCAATTGTCCAATCCTTATGTACGTGAGGTGAGTGTACGGGAAATATTTCCCAATAAGGAAATCAATTATGGAGAATCGACGACCTTACAGACATTGAACCTTTCATTTTATCCACAGGAACGGGGGCCGTACAATCTCGATGCCGATAATATCGACTCACAAGGACTTTTGTTGAATCCGGAGAACCGTTGGGGCGGGATTATGCGAAAAATGGATTATACCGATTTCGAATCATCTAATATCGAATATATACAGTTCTGGCTCATGGATCCGTTTTTAGATGAGAATCAGACTAATCATAACGGGGGAGAATTGTATTTTAATTTGGGAGAAGTGTCGGAAGATATTCTTAAAGACGGTATGAAGTCTTTCGAGAACGGTTTGCCTGTCGACGGTGATACAACACAGATAGCGACTACGGTGTGGGGAAAGGTATCCAAACGTCAGTCGTTGACTTATGCATTCGATAATACCAGTGGTGCACGGGCTTTGCAAGACGTAGGTTTAGACGGTCTGTCGAATGACGAGGAATATGGGTTCTCATCTTATAGAGATTATTTGAACAAGCTCGAAACTAAACTATCTCCGGCGGTAGTAGAGGCTATGCGACAAGATCAGTTTTCTCCGTTTAACGATCCGGCCGGGGATAATTACCATTTTTATCGTGGACACGATTATGACGATGCACAAACTTCTATATTGGACCGGTACAAACGATATAACGGAACAGAAAACAATTCCCGGTCTCCCGAGGAAATGAATGATTCGTATTATCAGTCTTCCAAAAGCGTTCCTGACGTGGAGGATATCAATCAGGATAATACGTTGAACGAATATGAAAGGTATTATCAGTACCGCATATCGCTATGTCCCGATAGTTTGGAAGTGGGAAAAAACTGTATTACCGACAAACGGGAGACAACTGTCCGGCTCCGCAATGGTGAAGAAGGAAAAGCTGTGTGGTATCAATTTAAAATCCCTTTGTCTCGTCCTCAAAAGAAAGTGGGATCTATTCAGGATTTTAAGACGATACGTTTTATCCGCATGTTTATGACGGGTTTTGAGTGTGAAACACATTTGCGTTTTGCCACGTTGGAATTGGTTCGGGGTGAATGGCGAACGTATAACTATGCTTTGAATTTGAAAGGAGATGCTCCGGCTCAGGGTAAGATGGATATATCGGTGGTAAATATTGAGGAGAATGCAGGACAGGTTCCTGTTAATTATGTTTTACCTCCGGGGGTAACCCGTATCATAGACCCGGGGCAATCGCAAATAACCCAGCTTAATGAACAAGCCATGTCTTTGAAAGTAACCGATTTGCAGTCGGGAGATGCTCGTGCGGTTTATAAGAACAGTGGTATGGATATGCGTACATACAAGCGGTTACAGATGTTTGTACATGCAGAGAAGCTGATTGACGATAAAACTAATTTACGAGATGGCGATGTGTCTGTGTTTTTACGATTAGGATCCGATAGCAAATCGAATTATTATGAGTATGAGGTCCCGTTGTCATTGACGGAGCCGGGTAATTATAGCACGTATAATGCACAAGATCAGGAAGCGGTTTGGCCACAATCCAATATGTTTGATTTCCCTCTTTCTTTGTTTACCGATTTGAAGCTGGAACGGAATGCAAAGAAACGTATGGATAATTCGACTGTGACGTTTCAAACCCGTTATTCCAGTTATGATCCCGATAAAAATCAAAATAAGGTGACTATCGTGGGGAACCCTTCTTTGAGCGATGTTCGTACGATGATGATCGGTGTGAGAAATAATTCGAATGCAGCTAAGGATATAGTCGTTTGGGTGAATGAAATGCGTTTGACCGATTTTGACCAATCGGGTGGTTGGGCTGCCAAAGCAAATGTAAATCTCGGTTTGTCGGATATTGCTATGCTGAATATCGCGGGGCATGTAGAAACTGTCGGTTTTGGGGGTATAGACCAAAGCCTTACGGAACGTCGATTAGACGATTACTATCAGTATAATATAGCAACGATGGTCGAGTTAGGGCGTTTTTTGCCAGAAAAAGTCAAATTGAAAGCCCCATTATTTTATTCGATTACCGAACAACGTACTTCTCCTAAATACAATCCGCTCGATCAAGATATCTTGTTGAAAGATGCTTTGGACAATGCGGGCAGTAAAGCCGAGCGTGACTCTATAAGTGATGCTTCGATAGAGAAATCGACTGTCGAAAGTTTCAGTTTGTCGGGAGTTTCTTTCGATATTAGGAGTAAGAATCCTATGCCCTATGACCCGGCTAATTTTTCTATCAGCTATTACCAAATTTGAGAATACATACGATTATCGGGGTAGTTTCACTTATTCCTATACTCCTTTTGTTAAGCCTTTTGTCCCGTTGAAGGGATTAAAGAGTAAATCTAAGCATTTGAAATTTTTGAAGGAATGGGAATTTAATTATTTGCCTAATAATATTGCGTTTAATACCAATATGTCGCGATATTATTATGAACAGCAGATTCGCGATGTGAGTGGATCGGGAGGAATGGCATTGCCGACGAGTGTAAGTAAAAGTTTTTTATGGGATCGGCAGTTCTCGTTGACATGGAATCTCACCAAGTCGATAAACCTTTCGTTGCAAACGATGACGAACGCTCATATCGAGGAGCCGGTCGGTGTGGTGAATAAACAGCTTTTCCCAGATGAATACGAAGCATGGAAAGATACCGTGTTGACCAGCATCAAGAATTTGGGAACACCGTGGAATTATAATCAAACTTTCAATGCATCGTATACGGCTCCGTTCAGCAAGATACCTGTTCTTGATTATTTGTCGTTTAATGCCAAGTATAACGCTACATACACTTGGGATAGGGGAGCCCAGATTTCAGAGGAAATAGATTTAGGTAACTCGGTGAATAATCAGGGGCAGTTGAGCTTTGACGGGCGTTTCAATTTTGAACAATTGTACAATAAGTCGAAATATTTGCAGAAGATAAACAAACGTTTTTCTTCCAATAATAGGGCTGCGGCGGCGAAGAAAAATAGAAAATTCGAACGTACCATTTTGCTTCGGGAAGATACTACGGTTACTTTAAGGCATAATCTCAATAATAAGAAGGTAAAAGTTGTGGCGAGGGACGATGCCGGAAAGAAAGTGGCCCTGAGGACGAAAGTGCTCGATGCCAATAATGTCGTGATTCTCGATAAAGGAACCCAACGCTTGAATGTGATAATTACTCCTTCGAATAAGAATGAACGTAATTTCTGGAAAGAAGCAGCCGAATATTCTTTACGGGGATTGATGATGGTAAGAAATGCGAGCGTGCGTTATCGTAAGACCAATACGACTTCGTTACCTCTGTTTTCCCCGAATGTAGGCGATGTATTCGGGCAATCGACTTCGTATGGCCCTATGGCTCCCGGTCTCGATTTCGCTTTTGGCTTTACTGATGAGAGCTATGTATATCGGGCAAAAGAACGTGGTTGGCTTTTATGTGATTCCACGCAGATAAGTCCGGCAGTCATCGGTCGTACCGAGGAGTTTAATTTCGAAATAGCGCTTGAACCTATCCGGGGTTTGAAAATAAACTTGACAGGAAATAGAACAGACACGCGTAGTTCTCAAATGCAATTTATGTTTGACGATATGCCGACTGTACGAGGCGGAAGCTATACCAAGACACATATTGCATTGAAGACTGCATTTAGGAGCAGTTCTGCAAAAGACGGATATTCGTCGCAAGCATTCGATGATTTTTTGAAAAATCGGGAAATAATAGCGGCTCGGTTAGAAGCGCATTACGGATCGTTGGGCAATTATCCGAATAAAGGTTTTATTGCCTCTACCGGCTTTGGAGATAAGCCCTATGATTCGGCTAACGGCGGTGTGAATCGTAGTTCTGCCGATGTAATGATACCTGCATTTATTGCTGCATATTCTGGCCGTGATGCCCGTAAAATCGATTTGTCTCCGTTCCCGGGATTGTCGGCTATATTGCCGAACTGGCGAATTACTTACGATGGTTTCATGCAAATACCGTTTATAAAGAAACACTTTAAAGCGTTTACTCTATCGCATGCTTACCAGTGTACCTATGCTGTGGGATCATTTACTTCGTTCCTTAATTGGGTGGAATCAGACGGGGATTTCGGTTTCGTTCGCGATGAACTTACGGGCAATCCCATACCCTCTTCTCCATTCGATATATCATCGGTAATGATAACCGAGAGGTTCGCTCCCCTTATCGGGTTAAAGGTGACACTGAAAAATAATGTTACGGGCAATATAGAGTATAAAGATTCCCGCACGTTGACATTGAATTCGGCAGCCGGACAAATCGTAGAGGCGTCGACAACCGATTTTACAATCGGGGCCGGGTATAAGATCGCTAATTTTAATACGATTTTGAAATTGAAAGGGTCTCAGACAGGCGTTAGCAACGATTTGACGATCAATGCCGATTTTTCATTCCGCAAGAATCAGGCTCTTATTCGTCGTATCGAACAGAATTTTACTCAGGCAACCAGTGGAACTCGTACTACGATGTTGAAAGTGACGGCCAATTATGTATTGAGTAAACGTATTACGGTAGGGGCTTATTTCGACCATCAGATTAATACACCGTTAGTATCCTCTTCATCATATCCTATTACGAACAGCAATTATGGAGTCTCGGTGAGATTATCGTTATTGAAATAAAAGGAATTTATATTTTAAATTAAACAGGTCGTTTGTTTAAACTGTTTCTTCAATTATTCGTTTTTCTTAATTAAAGGAGGGATAGAGAAATTTTTGAGTCGGAGCTTAAACTCCTATCTTTGCAGTTGAGATGCTTCTCCGTAGTTTTATAAAACCCAAATAAATGTATTGAATAAATGAAACGACTGATTTTTATTCTTATGCCTTTGTTGTCTTATGGCATTTTGAGAGCCGAGACTTTGAAATCTCCTGACGGGAACATTGTATTAGATTTTGAATTGGACAATGGAGTCCCTGTTTATAAAGTAGATTATAAAGGTCGGCCGGTTATTAAAGAGAGTAAATTGGGATTAGAGTTGAAGTCGGGAAAAAATTTAACCGATGGATTTCGTTTGGCTGGTTCTGAGACATCGACTTTCGATGAAACATGGAAACCCGTTTGGGGAGAGGTAAAAGAGATTAGGAATCATTATAATGAATTGGAGGTAACATTGGAACAACCGTCGACCGATCGTCGTATGATTATTCGTTTCCGGGTATTTGACGATGGGGTAGGATTCCGATATGAATTTCCCGATCAGCCCAATTTGGATTATTTTGTGATTAAAGAAGAGAAGACGCAGTTTGCTATGGCGGGAGACCATACTGCTTTTTGGCTCCCGGGCGATTATGATACACAGGAGTATTCCACTGTGACGTCGAAATTGTCCGAAATCCGTGGATTGATGAACGAGGCTATTACACCGAATTCTTCTCAAACTCCATTCTCTCCTACGGGGGTGCAAACGGCTTTAATGATGAAAACCAACGATGGCTTGTATATCAATTTACATGAAGCTGCATTGGTCGATTATTCTTGTATGTCGCTCGATTTGGACGACAAAAATATGATATTCGAGTCTCACCTTACACCCGATGCATTGGGGGATAAGGGATATATGCAAACTCCGGCGAAATCTCCGTGGCGCACGATTATTGTTAGTGACGATGCGCGTGATATTCTTGCATCCAAAATGACTCTTAATCTGAATGAACCGTGTGTCTATGAAGATACGAGTTGGATAAAACCGACGAAATATATAGGTGTATGGTGGGAAATGATAACCGGGAAAAGTACTTGGGCTTATACCGATTTGCCTCATGTGAAACTCGATTTGGTCGATTATTCTCGTTTGACGCCTAATGGACGTCATGCCGCTAATACCGAGCATGTAAAAGAATATATCGATTTTGCCGCAGAACATGGATTTGACGCTGTGCTGGTGGAAGGTTGGAACATAGGGTGGGAAGATTGGATAGGTAAGTCGAAAGACTATGTATTCGATTTTATCACACCGTATCCCGATTTCGATGTAGAAGAAATAGAGCGGTATGCCAAATCGAAGGGGGTGAAAATGATTATGCATCATGAGACCTCGGGTTCGGTTCGTAATTATGAACGGCACATGGAGAAAGCATATCAGTTTATGAACGATCATGGCTATGATGCCGTGAAGAGTGGATATGTGGGAGATATTATACCTCGTGGGGAACATCATTACGGACAATGGATGGTCAATCATTATCTTTATGCATTGACCGAAGCCGCCAAGCATAAGATTATGGTGAATGCCCATGAAGCTGTTCGTCCTACGGGTTTGAGCCGTACTTATCCCAATCTTATCGGTAACGAGTCGGCGAGAGGAACCGAGTATGAATCGTTCGGGGGCAATAATCCCGACCATACCACTATTTTGCCGTTTACACGACTTATCGGAGGCCCGATGGATTATACTCCCGGTATTTTCGAGACGGATATTTCTAAACTTAATCCCGATAACCACAGCTATGTTCGTTCTACTCTGGCTCGGCAGCTGGCTTTATACGTGACCATGTATAGCCCTTTACAGATGGCAGCCGATTTACCCGAAAATTATAATCGTTTCCTCGATGCTTTTCAGTTTATTAAAGATGTGCCTGTCGATTGGGACGACAGCCGTTATTTGGAGGCAGAGCCGGGAGATTATATTACGGTGGCACGCCGGGAAAAAGGGGGTAATAATTGGTATGTAGGTTCCACGGTCGATGAGAATGGGCATACGGCTCGTTTCTCCTTAGATTTCTTGGAGCCTGGGAAAAAGTATATTGCAACTATATATGCCGATGCTCCCGATGCCCATTATAAGGATAACCCGCAGGCTTATACGATTCGTAAATATATTGTGACGAACAAGACTCGTATCGTTCAGCCTTGTGCTCCGGGTGGAGGCTTTGCTATGAGTATCGAGGAGGCTACCGATCCAGCAGCTTTGAAAGGATTGAAAAACTATAAACCGTAGATTGCGGTAAGATGAGAATAGTAGGGTAGGACTTATACAATAAGTCCTACTCTTTTTATATTAGCGTAACCGATTGCTGATGATGTTTTCGGAGTAGATATCGACAGACGAAAGATGGAAATCAGAGGAGACGTTCCCGCAAAGAATAAGCCTGAAATATTTATATGCCGGTCCTGTAAAACGCATGGGTAATTGCCCTGCTACTTTTGATGCGCTCGATATTTCACAGATTTTGGAAAAGTTGCCTTCGGCATCATTGCCACCCCAAAGGGAAAGCAAGAGCTTTCCTTCTGACATCGAGAGCCGCCAGAAAACTTCTCTCCATTTTTGGTACTCTTCACTTTGGAGAGTAATTGGGCGGGATACGAGTGCGATTGGGGTTATCTCTGCTGATTCTTTTTGTAAATCGTAAACTTTTCCCTCTGCGTCTTGGGCGAGTAGATGACTGGCATCATAGAATAGGGAAGAGTACTGTCGGCTTATGCGATACATGTAGAGAGAAGGAATATGGATAATGAGACTATATTTGAGATCGGGCCTGCAACATATCAATTCTTTTTCGATTGTATTGTAGGCGATGATACTTCCTTGAATAAATTGAGATAAAGTCGTTTGATCGGTGGTCGCAGGAATTAATGTAGAGTCTATGTCGTGGTGAGCGATTGGGCTATTGTTTTCGCAGACGGTTTCGTCGAACGATAAGAGCTGTTGTATTTCGGAGCCTCGTATGATAAATAATCCTTTTGCCGTAGTAAACATAATCATATCTTCGAGCGGGACGATAGGGTTTTCCGGCAGTATGGGCTCCCGATTCAGTTGATGTTGAGCTCCGTAACATACGATTCCGTTTCCGTTTTGCAGAGCCCATATTCCTTCTTCTGTAAATACGTATAGGGGAAATTCACCGAACTGTCCTTCCGATAAAGCTGCTGTAATGGTCGCTATGCCTGTAATCTCTCCGTTCGAGATGGTATAAGTTTGTTCGGACGGGAATATAAACGGGTTTTTGAGTTCCGAAACCCGCAGTATATTAGGCTGTGTGTAAGTGTCATTTTCGGACAAGGGTATATCGAGTGGGGTAGAGGCCGGCAGAGAATTGTTTTCCAATGAGATTGCAGAGAGCGTCTCGTCGAGATAATCGGCCCTATTTTCATATTCGGAGGCTGTCAGTAGAAAGCTCCCCTTGTATCGGGTATTCTCGCTTTTTACGACGATTTCCATTTTATAGGCGTTACTGTCGGGGTAAGAAATCAGAGGTGAAAGTTGATTGAAGAAATAGTTCGATTTCCCCTGCCAAACGACTTTGCATTCTCCTCTTTCGGTTTTGAGATAAGTGCAGATATAAGCATCGACAGTCTCGGCATTTTTGTTTCCCACGTTGAACAGACTGAGGGGAAATCCGGGAAAAAGTTTTTTCTTTAAGTTGGCTATGTGTAGTCTTTTGTTGTGTATATAGCTGACATGTGCTCCCGTAGAAAGCAGTGTCGTATTATCTGGCGAAAGAACCTCCTCGTGTATGAGTAAATCTGGCCGTATCTTATTTTCTATGGCGTACGATTCACCTTCCTTCCAGTCGCTCCAATCCTCTATGGTCGCTATTTTATAAAATAGTGAATCTTGTAAGTAGCGTTTCTTTATCTCTTTCAGGTCGAGAAAAGAGATGTCTCCTTTCAGTAGAAAAGAGATCGTTTCGTTTTCTTCTGTACGTTCGATCGTAAATTTAAGGCCTTGTTGTTTTTGATCGGGTTCGAAGATCGTGGCTTCGGGAGAGACAAAAAAGTCTATACTTCTTACGATATCTTTCCAGTTGTCGAGATTGAATTGATGAATATAATATTTCAGGCTATAATTCCCGGCGATGATTTGTCCTTCATGAGAACCTAAGCAAAGATTGTTTGAATTTTTCAACCGTATGCTCATTTGATAGGGTTGTATGGGGTGTGGCAAAGAGACCATGACCGGAGCCGATGAAAAAATTCGGCTCCCATCATATAAAGTGAGGGCATAACGTATGAGTATGGGTTGTATGAAATAGTGCCGTTTCCATGCTTTTTCTTGTAGTTGAAAGAATGCATTGTAGTAAGCATCGTTGTAGGTGTCATCGTCATCGTAGCGTTCGTTGTGCTGGCTATCTTGATTCGCAGAAGAAGAAAGAATATG
>ENA-UERC01001182-UERC01001182.1-human-gut-metagenome-genome-assembly--contig:-NODE-1182-length-16048-cov-4.738338_pt1 | contig 16048 bp, 13 predicted proteins | sample MGYA00242955_ERZ507955 | MGnify/ENA primary metagenome ERZ507955 (study PRJEB26167, sample SAMN06115394) | human gut metagenome | host: Homo sapiens | place: China:Hubei | collected 2016-04-27... | reverse complement strand
TTTTTCATGTTTTCTTATTAGGAGGCGGGGAAGGCCTTTCTTTTTTTGTGGCCTTATGCCTTGGGGAATGCAAGATCCGGCTGGAAGCCGCCCTGTCCCGTGAAGATCACATCGCCGCCGATGATCTGGTCGCCCCACAGGTACAGGTTGGCCTGCACCCCCTGTGGGATCTCCGGATAGTTAGTGACGGTGTAGGTATAGCGCTTCACCGCCTGCCCTGCAAACTCGGAAAAGGGGAGGCCCTGCCCCTTTTGCAGCTTGGCGTAGGCGTCCCATTCGCCCTCCAGCTTTTCCGGCAGCTGGAGATCCAGCGTTTCGATGGGCTGCGGCTCCACCTGCCAGCCCAGAGCTTGCAGATAGGCCACCCGTTCCTCATTGGTGGCGGCGGTGATGACCTCTGTCTCCTTGTCGCCGCCGAAGCAGCCCGCCAGCAGCAGCGCCGAACCGATCACCAGTCCCAGAGCCAGCGACATCAGCGCCATTCGCCGCCGGGTAATATGGATCACTCGCATGGTTTGCATCAACTCCTTTGTTGATGGATATTCCCAAACCGGGAAAGATATGCTATACTGAACCCAATTATCAAGCAGGAGGCGGCTATGGAGCGTTTGGATAAGATCATTGCCAACAGGGGGATCGCGTCCCGGCGCGAGGTGAAGGAGCTGGTGCGGCAGGGCCGGGTGCTGGTGGACGGCGTACCGGCGTCAGCGCCTGATGTGAAGGTGTCGGCAGAGACGGTGGCCATCACGGTGGACGGCGTACCGGTTAGCGGCGAGCGGTATACGTATCTGCTGCTGCATAAACCTGCCGGCGTGCTGACCGCCACCGAGGACAAACACCAGCCCACCGTGATGGAGCTGCTGCCGGAGTCTCTCCGCCGCCGGGGTCTTGCCCCGGTGGGACGGCTGGACAAGGACACCGAGGGCCTTCTGCTGCTGACCGACGACGGCGAGCTGACCCACCGGCTGCTCAGCCCCAGGTACCACGTGGATAAGGTGTACTACGCCAAAGTGGAGGGCGTGCCGAACGCGGCGGACGCGGAAGCTTTCGCCGACGGACTGCTGCTGGAGGACGGCCTACAATGCCTGCCTGCCAAGCTGGAGCCGCTGGGCGGCGACGCCTGCCTTGTGACACTGCGGGAGGGCAAGTTCCATCAGGTGAAGCGGATGCTGGCCAGCCGGGGCAAGCCGGTACGCTACCTGAAGCGGCTGTCCATGGGGCCGCTGCGGCTGGAGGATACGCTGCTGCCCGGACAGTGCCGTGAATTGTCTCCGGAGGAGCTGGCAGCGGTGCGAAGCGCCTGCATGCTATAAGCATATCGACAAAGCGCCAAAAGAATTTCTGCTTTTTTTGTGAGAAAGATAAAAAAATACTTGCAAAACCGTGATTATGACGATATAATACTGGTAACCACTTGGCAGTTTGCACAAGGCAAATTGCACAAAATCAGGTGGCGCTTCGAGAGAGAGCAGGAGGGCGCGTCATGTCCGGTAGAATTTTTCAGAATGTAGTGCTGCAATTCAAAGAGACCACCGACCGCACCATCGGGGTCATCGATGCCGAGGGAACCGTTATCGCGTGCAGCGAGCTGACGGGGATCGGCAAGAAGTGGAGCAAATATGTAGAGACCATCCAGCAGGCCGACGGCGAGTGCGTGCCGCTGGAAGGCAAGACCTTTAAGGCACTGCCCGGCTGGGGCGGCCACTTTGATTATGCGGTGTTCGCCAGCGGTGATGACGGCATTGGCCGCACCGTATGCGCCATGGCTGCCGTGGCGCTGAATTCCGCCAAGAGCTATTATGAGGAGAAGCACGACAAGGGCTCCTTCATGAAGAACATCATCTCCGACAATATCCTCATCAGCGACATTTACATGCGGGCCAAGGAGCTGCATGTGGCCGCCGAGGTGAACCGCGGCGTATTTGTGGTTCGCCCGGTGGACGACCGGCTGGAATCCGCACCGCTGGATCTGGTGCAGAGCCTGTTCCCCGACCGGCAGAACGATTTTGTGCTGAGCGTAGGCGAGCAGGATGTGGTGCTGATCCATCAGCTGGACAAGAACGCCAACTCCTCCGATTTGGAAAAGGTGGCCCTGCGCATCGAGGAAGCTCTGCGCATCGACGGCGAGAGCAGCGTGTTCGTGGGCATCGGCACCATGGCTCAGCATCTGCGGGAGCTGGCCAAGGCTTACAAGGAGGCGCAGATCGCCATCGAGGTAGGCAAGGTCTTTGATACCGAGCGCTATGTCATCAATTACGAGAATCTGGGCATCGGCCGTCTGATCTATCAGCTGCCCACCACCCTGTGCGAGATGTTCCTGCAGGAGGTGTTTAAGAAGAACCCCATCGACGCGCTGGATCAGGAGACGCTGTTTACCATCTATAAGTTCTTCGAGAACAACCTGAACGTGTCCGAAACGGCTCGCAAGCTGTTTGTCCACCGCAATACGCTGGTGTACCGGCTGGAGAAGATCAAAAAGCTGACCGGCCTTGATCTGCGGGAGTTTGACGATGCCATTACCTTTAAGGTAGCGCTGATGGTGAAGAAATACCTCACCAGCCGCGGCATTGAAGCATAAGACTGCTGGCATGAAATCTTTAAAAATGGCTGCCCTTTTGAAAAGGGCAGCCATTTTTTTGCAAATCGCGGGAACATTTTGGCGGTTTTGGTTGTCTATAACAATAATGGCATACTTTGGCGGCAGGTTTTACCGAAAATTCACGGTTTTCCTGTTGCCATTTGCCGCAGATTTATATATAATGTAACAGACAGTGGTTTTTTGCCACAAGATGTTGCATGTTAAAGGATTTGAGGGTGTGCCATGATTCGATTGAAGGACGCGGAAAAAACCTATGAGAACGGCACGAAGGCCGTTCGCGGCATTTCATTTCAGATAGATGACGGTGAATTTGTGTTTCTGGTGGGGCCTTCCGGCAGCGGAAAGTCCACCATTATCAAGATGCTGACCGGCGAGATCGTGCCCACCGGCGGGCGGGTGATGGTCAACGGCTTCTCCATGAGCCGCATCAAGGAAAAGCAGCTGCCCCTGATGCGCCGCACCATCGGCGTGATTTTTCAGGACTTCCGCCTGATCGCCAGCCGGACGGTGTTTGACAACTTGGCGCTGGCCATGCGGGCTGTGGGCGCGTCGCCCAGAGAGATCCGCAGCCGCATCCCCTACGTGCTGGAGCTGGTGGGCCTGAAAGGGAAGGAGAGCAACTATCCCGACGAGCTCAGCGGCGGCGAGCAGCAGCGCGTCTCCGTGGCCCGCGCGCTGGTGAACAACCCCAGCACCATCGTGGCTGACGAGCCTACCGGAAACCTTGACCCGGCCCGTTCGCTGGAGATCATGACGCTTTTGGAGCGCATCAACGCGCTGGGCACCACCGTCATCGTGGTGACCCACGAGCGGGGACTGGTGAACCATTTCAACAAGCGGGTCATTTATCTGGAAAGCGGCCGTGTGGCGGGCGACGCCACCGGTACATATGAGGGGGTGGCGCAGCAATGAAAAACTTCGGCTACTTCTTCAAAGAGGGTGCCCGCAGCATGTTCTCCCACGGGTTCATGTCCTTTGCCGCCATCGGCGTGACGGTGGCGTGCCTGCTGATCATGGGCACGTTCTCACTTGTGGCCTACAACGCCAATGAGAATCTGGCGGATCTGCAAAAGGAGAACGCCATGGTGGCGTTCGTGGACGATTCACTGACCGAAAGCAAGGCCAAGGCGCTGCAGTCCGATCTGGAAAAGGTGGACAATGTGGCCGACTGTACCTTCGTCTCCCGGCAGGAGGCCCGAGACGCCTATGTGGCGGAGTACGACGAGGACGACATGTACAAGGATCTTCAGCCGGAGGTGTTCCGCCACCGGTATGTGATCCATCTCACCGATCCGGATAAGATAGCGGAGACGAAAGCACTGGTGGAGGCCGTGTCCGGCATCGACGAGGTGCGGGCTGACGAGGTGATCTCCAACGGCTTCATCACGATCCGCAACGTGGCGGGCGCGATCTCCATTGCGCTGATCGCCATTTTGCTGATGGTGTCGCTGTTTATCATCTCCAACACCATCAAGCTGACCACCTTTGACCGGCGGGAAGAGATCGCCATCATGAAAATGGTGGGCGCCACCGACGGCTTCATCCGCTGGCCTTTCGTGTTCGAGGGCCTGCTGCTGGGCCTGTTCGGCGCGGTGATCGCCTTCGGCCTGCAATGGCTGCTGTACAGCGCCATAGCCAACGGCATCAGCAATTCCGACACCATGCAGCTGCTGGAGGTCGTGCCCTTCCTGCAGATCTGGCAGCCGGTGGCGGGCATCTTTGCCGGAGCCGGTATCCTCATCGGCGTGGGCGGCAGTCTGATGGCCATCCGCCGCTTCCTGAAGGTATGACCAAGCACGCGGAGCAAGACGCTTCGCACCGGAGGAAAGGACATTCTATGAAACGTTCCATGATGGGAAAACGTCTGGCGGCGCTGCTGTGCGCGCTGCTGCTGACGGCGACGCTGCTGCCCTCGGTGGCCTATGGCACCACCACGTCTGACGGCGCGGCCAAAACCGACGAAACGAAAACCGATACCACCAAAACGGAGACCACCACAACCGATACGAAGGCGGAGGATAAGACGACGGATTCGAAAAAGGACGACGCCGACGCCATCCGCAAGGAGTATCAGGATCTTCAGGATCAGATCAACAACAAGCGCAAGGAAATGGACGACCTGAAGAACCAGCTGAACAACATCAAGAACCAGAAGGCCAACACCCAGCAGCAGAAGAACCTGCTGGATCAGCGGAACGCCGCTTTGCAGGAGGAGATCAATCTGCTGGAGGAGCAGATCGACGTCACCACCCGCAGCATCGCCGCCAACGAGGCGCTGGAGAAGCAGCAAACCGAGCTGTTTCACAAGCAGATCCGCAGCGAGGAGGAGCAGGGCACCATCTCCTACTGGTCGGTGCTGTTCAAGGCCACCAGCTTCTCCGATCTGGTCAGCCGCATCGACTTTATCAACGAGATCGTCCGGTATAACCAGCAGGTCATAAAGAACCTGCGGGATACCCGGCAGCAGCTGGCCGACGACAAGGCGGCGCTGGAGGAACAGAACGAATCCCTGACCGCCTCCAAGAAGGAGCTGGAGGGCGAAATTTCCGAGAGTATGCGGCTGCTGGCGGAGTACATCAAGACCGAGGAAGGCAAGCAGGCGGAGTACGACGCCATCAAGGCGGAGGAAGAAGCACTGGACGACCTGATGGCAGCGGCAGAGGCCAGGGCCCGTGAGCTGGGTCTGAACGATATTGCGGGCACCGTGGGCGGCTACATCTGGCCCTGCAACGGCATTCGCTGGATCACCTCTATGTTCGGCGGCCGCCAATCCCCCGGCGGCATCGGCAGCACCAACCACAAGGGCGTGGATATCGGCACCCCCATGGGTACGCCGGTGCTGGCGGCCAAGTCCGGCACTGTCACCTGGGCCAGCTGGAACGGCGGCTACGGCAACTGCATCATTATCAGCCACGGCAACGGTAACTCCACCCTGTACGGCCATCTCAGCGGCTATAATGTTTCTACGGATCAGCAGGTGACGCAGGGACAGGTGATCGGCTATTCCGGCAATACCGGCAATTCCACCGGCCCCCACCTGCACTTCGGCATCATTGAAAACAATTCGTGGATCGATCCCCTGAACTATCTGACCGGCTGGCAGTATTACGGCTAATGCGATAAAAAACACCTCTGTACCATATACTGGTGCAGAGGTGTTTTGTTATGTATGGCTATGTGATGGAGGGAGGTCGTGCCTCGCTGACCATGCGGCAGATCGGCGGCGTGTGGTTTGCCGTGGCCGTCCTGCCACGAAGCGGCTTTTTGGCGGCTTACCGCCGTGGCCGACTGTTGCGGCGGCTGCGGCGGCAGGGGATCGTGCGGTGCGTGCTTCCATCCTCCCTGACGGCGGAAGCGGAGCGGTACGGTCTGCACGGCGTGGCGGTGGAGGGCCTGCGGCTGGCGCTGCTGCCCCAATTGCTGGACATGCAGGGGGATCTGCGGCGCAAAACCGCCGTGCTGCGGGCGGAATACGTGTCACCCGCCGTGTACCGGGCGGCGGCGGTGCTGGCGGGCCGGGTACGGTATCTGGCGCTGGAGGTGGAGCGGGGCGGCGAGGAGTTGGCCCGGCAGCTGCGGCAGCGCTTCGGCCTGTGTACCGGACGGGTGGGGGAGCCTGCGGTAACGGTGTCCTTTTCCGGCATGCCGCAGGGTGAGGTCATCTGTCTGGGGCAGGATTGTCAGCGCTTTCAGCAGATAGCTTATGCGCTGCCGGAGGGGCTGCTGGAGCCGTGGCCGGCATCGGAACAGCTTCTGGCGGTGCTTTTTGAGGCGGGAGAGATCAAAAAAGAGCAAATTCGCGTAAAAACAATTGCACCCAACGCTTGACAGGTGGCCGGAAACTCACTATAATGCAACGTAACGTATTGTATTTATATAATAAGTATACCCTATGGTAGATATCTATCAGAGGGGCGCAATAGAAAGGAATGTGCAGCATGGCAAAAGAATTCAAGATGAGCCAGGCCCGTTATGACGAGCTGAAGCAGGAGCTGGATTACAGCAAAACGACCCGCGCCGACGAGGTGGCGGAACTGATCAAAGAGGCCCGCGGCTTCGGCGACCTGAGCGAAAACAGCGAGTATGACGAGGCGAAAAACGAGCAGGGCAAGCTCTATTCCCGCATTGCCGAGTTGGAGGACATCCTGCTGCACGCCGTCATTGTGGACGAGGCGGAGATGGACTCTGACAAGATCTCCATCGGCTGCAAGGTCATCGTCACCAATCTGGATACGCGAAAACAGCTGCCCGCCTATAAGATCGTCGGTTCTCAGGAGGCCGATGTGATGAGCCGCGCAGTCAGCGAGGACTCTCCCTTCGGCAAAGCCCTGATGGGCCGCAAGGCGGGCGACGAAGTGATTGTGGAGGCGCCTCGCGGCGCCATCCACTACCGTGTGGACAGTATTGAACGATAACCCCCTCGATCAGCGATCGAGGCTGATGAGATAAGGAGGCCGTTATGGCAGAGCAAAATACCAATGTGACCAACACCAGCGAACAGCAGGAGCTGGGCGAACTGCTCCAGATCCGCCGCGACAAGCTGAAGGCATTGCAGGACGAGGGCCGCGATCCCTTCCAGATCACAAAGTTTGACGTGACCCATCACGCGCAGGATATCAAGGATAACTTTGACGCGCTGGAGGGCACTCCCGTCCGTGTGGCGGGCCGCCTGATGAGCAAGCGCGGCATGGGTAAGGTGTCCTTCTGCGACATGCAGGACAAGTCCGGCCGTATCCAGATCTACGCCCGCAAGGACGAGATGGATGAGGATAACTATGACCGTTTCAAGAAGTACGATATCGGCGATATCGTGGGCGTTATCGGCGAGGTGTTCCGTACCCAGCGGGGCGAAATGTCCGTCCGCGCCCATGAAATCATTCTGCTGAGCAAGTCCCTGCGTCCCCTGCCGGAGAAGTTCCACGGCCTGACCGACAAGGAAGTGCGCTATCGCCAGCGCTATGTGGATCTGATCATGAATCCCGAAAGCAAGCGGAACTTCGAGATCCGCAGCAAGTTCGTGTCCTATCTGCGCCGCTATTTGGACTCTCTGGGCTTCATGGAGGTGGAGACCCCCGTGCTGAGCCCCATTGCCGGCGGCGCCAACGCCCGCCCCTTCATCACCCACCACAACGCGCAGGATATTGACATGTATATGCGCATCGCCACCGAGCTGCACCTGAAGCGGCTGATCGTGGGCGGTCTGGAGCGCGTGTACGAGGTGGGCCGTATCTTCCGCAACGAGGGCATGGACACCAAGCACAACCCTGAATTCACCACCTGTGAGCTGTATCAGGCCTATACCAACCTGGACGGCATGATGGATATTCTGGAGGCCATCCTCTCCGGCGCTTGCAAGGAGATCCACGGCGGCTATCAGGTTCAGTGGCTGGGCCACGACATCGACCTGACCCCCGGCTGGCCCCGCGTCACCATGGCTGACGCGGTGAAGAACGTCACCGGCGCCGATTTCATGGCCATCGAGGGCGACGATGACGCCGCCGTGGAGCTGGCCAGGAGCGTGGGCGTGGATATGGACGGCGTGTCCCACACCTGGGGCAACGCGCTGTACGAGGCCTTTGACCAGAAGGTGGAGGAGACGCTGGTGCAGCCCACCTTCATCACCATGTACCCCGTGGAGGTCAGCCCGCTGGCCAAGCGCAGCCCTGCCGATCCTCGCCTGACCGAGCGGTACGAGGCCTTCATCTGCGGCTGCGAGATGGGCAACGCCTTCTCCGAGCTGAACGACCCCATCGACCAGTACGAGCGCTTCAAGGCACAGGCGGAAAAGCGCGCCAACGGCGACGAGGAAGCCGACATGATGGACGATGATTTCGTCATGGCGCTGGAGTACGGCATGCCTCCCACCGGCGGTCTGGGCTTCGGCATCGACCGGTGCAGCATGATGCTGTGCGGCGCGGACTCCATCCGCGACGTGATCCTGTTCCCCACCATGAAGCCGCTGGATACCGACAAGAAGGCTGACAAGCCCGCCGAGACGGTTGCTCCCGCCGCTCCCGTGGCGGAGGAAAAGATCGACTTCTCCAACGTGGAGATCGAGCCGCTGTTCGCAGATTTCGTGGATTTCGATACCTTCTCCAAGTCCGATTTCCGCGCTGTAAAGATCAAGGCCTGCGAGGCCGTGAAGAAGTCCACGAAGCTCCTGAAGTTCATTCTGGACGACGGAACCGGCACGGATCGCGTGATCCTGAGCGGTATTCACGAGTATTACGAGCCGGAGGAGCTGGTGGGCAAGACCTGCATCGCCATTACCAATCTGCCGCCCAGACCCATGATGGGCATTGATTCCTGCGGCATGCTCATCTCCGCCGTGCATCACGAAAACGGCGAAGAAAAGTTGCATTTGCTGATGGTCGATTCCCACATTCCGGCTGGTGCAAAGCTCTATTGATCGCGCCTGAAGTCGGTTAAGTTCACCTTACCTTACCCCGCTGACCCGACAAAGGCTTGTCGGGTCAGCCTTTCCATTCCAAACATAAAGGAGGCGGGAGCCGTGGAAAAGATCACCAGCCGCAGCAATGGGCTGCTGGTTCATATGAAAAAGCTGGCGGTCTCCGCCGCCTACCGCCGGGAACAGGGCGTCTATCTGTGCGACAGTCCCAAGCTGCTGGCGGAAGCCCTCAAGTGGCATGCCCCGGTGCGGGAGATCGCCGTCACAGCCGACGTGCCGCTGCCGCCGCTGCCGGAGACTGTCCGGGCGGTGGAGATACCGGAGGATGTAATGTTCTCCATTTCCCCCATGAAGTCCCCGCAGGGCGCACTGTTTACCGTGACCCTGCCGGAGACCGCCGTTCCCGAAGCGCTGCCCGGCAGCCGCTACATGGTGCTGGACGGCGTGCAGGACCCCGGCAACGTGGGCACCATCCTGCGGACGCTGGATGCCTTTGACTTTGACGGCCTGCTGCTGCTGGAGGGCTGCGCCGACCCGTGGAGCGTGAAAACCGTGCGCTCCTCCATGGGGGCGGTGTTCCGTCGCCCTGTATGGTGCCTGAAGGCGGCGCAGCTGCCCGGCCTGCTGACGCGCAGCAGCCTGCCCCTGTACGGCACGGCGCTGCGGCAGGACACGGAGGATGTTCGTGCCGTGCCGCTGGATCGCTGCGCCATCGTCATCGGCAGCGAGGGACAGGGCATCAGCGACGCGGTGCTGGCCCTGTGCCAGAAGACCGTCAAGATCCCCATGTCGCAGCGGTGCGAGTCCCTGAACGCGGCCATTGCCGCCACGGTGCTGCTGTGGGAGAGCTACCGGTAAACACAGAGAGGAGGCGCAGGCCATGGCGGCGTTGAAATACTGGGTCTGGCTGACCACGCTGCCGGGCCTGACGGATCACAGCAAGCTGCTGCTCCTGCAGCATTTTTCCTCTCCGGAGGACATATACTACGCGGACGAGGAAGCCCTGTGGCAGGTGGAGGGGCTGAAGAGGGAACAGGCGGCGCTGCTGAACAGCAAATCGCTGACGGCGGCAGACCGCATCCTGTCGGACTGCGCCCGGAAGGATATCTTTCTGGTGACCATGGCGGATGCCATGTACCCCGACCGGCTGCGGAACATCTATCAGCCGCCGCTGCTGCTGTACGGCAAGGGCGCTATGCCCCTCTTTGACGAGGAGGCGGCAGTAGCCGTGGTGGGCACCCGTTCCTGCACGCCCTACGGCGTCCATTGTGCCGAAAAGCTGGGCTATGAGCTGACCCAGCAGGGCGCTATGGTGGTGTCCGGCATGGCAAAGGGCATCGACGGTGCGGCCATGCGCGGCGCGCTGCGGTTCGGCGGCTTTACCTGCGGTGTGTTGGGCGGCGGTGTGGACGTGGTGTACCCCGCCGAAAACCGGCGTCTGTACGAGGATATCGCCGCCACCGGCGTGCTGCTGTCGGAGTACCCGCCCCGGACAGAGCCGGAGGGGTGGCGCTTTCCGATGCGCAACCGCATTCTCAGCGGCCTAAGTGTGGCTGCCGTGGTGGTGGAAGCGCCGCTGCGTTCCGGCGCGCTTATCACCGCCGAAAACGCCATGGAGCAGGGGCGGGACGTGTTCGCTGTTCCCGGCCCCATCGACGCGCCCAACAGTGCCGGATGTCACCGCCTGATCCGGGAGGGCGCGATCTTAGCCACCTGCGCGGGAGACATTCTCTCGGAGTACGAGAGCCGGTTTCCCCACAAGCTGCGGCGTACCGCGCCGCCTATGCCGCCGCTGCCCCGCATGGCGGGCGAACCCAAAACGGCGGAGGAAAAACGAAAGCCAGCGCCAAAGTCAGAGGAATATCCGTATACGCCGGAAGCGGAGCAGACACCCGTTCTGCCCCGGCTGACGGCAGAGGAGTGGGCGGCGCTGTCAACGGAGCAGCAGACCGTGCTGCAAGTATTGCGGACAGATGAGCCGAAGCTGTCCGACCAGCTGGCGGAGGACAGCGGCCTGCCCATTCAGCGGGTGCTGCCCGCGCTGACGCTGCTGGAGATCAGCGGCTGGACGGCGCAGAACGGGGCGCGCAGCTTTGTGCGCACCGTGGAGCTGCCGGAAATTGAGTTAGAAGGAAGCAAAGAGGAATAAAAAAGCATGAGCAAGAAGCATCTGGTGATCGTGGAGTCTCCGGCCAAGGCCAAGACCATCGGCAAGTATCTGGGGCCTGACTATCAGGTAACGGCCTGCATGGGCCACCTGCGGGACCTGCCCAAGAGTACCCTTGGCGTGGACATTGAACACGATTTTGAACCTGAATATAAGCCCATTCGCGGCAAGGAGGAGCTGATCCGCCAGCTGAAAAAGGACGCCGCCGCCAGCGATACCGTCTACCTCGCCACCGACCCGGACCGCGAGGGAGAGGCCATTTCCTGGCATTTGCAGCATCTGCTGAACCTGCCGGACGATAAGACCAGACGTGTCACCTTCAACGAGATCACCCGCAAGGTGGTGGGCGAGAGCATCGCCCATCCCCGCGCCATCGATCAGGATCTGGTGGACGCCCAGCAGGCCCGCCGTGTGCTGGATCGCGTGGTGGGCTATCAGATCTCCCCGGTGATGTGGAAGAAGATCCGCCGGGGCCTGTCCGCCGGACGGGTGCAGAGCGTGGCTACCCGCATGGTGTTTGACCGGGATCAGGAGATCGCCGACTTCCAGCCTCAGGAGTACTGGACGCTGGACGCAGTGCTGGAAAACGGGGAAAAAGTGGCCTTTAAGGCCCATTATTACGGCCAAAATGGCAAGAAATACGAGCCCCAGACCCAGGCGGATGTGCAGGCCATCATGGACGAGCTGCGTAGCGCCGCTTTCGCCGTCAAGTCGGTGAAGCGCACCGACAAGAACCGTTCCCCCTCGCCGCCCTTTACCACCTCCACCATGCAGCAGGAGGCGTCACGCAAGCTGAACATGACCCCCCGCCGCACCATGGCCATCGCCCAGCAGCTGTACGAGGGCGTGGATATCACCGGCGAGGGCACCGTGGGTCTGATCACCTACATGCGTACCGACTCGCTGCGCATCAGTGACGAGGCGCAGGCCGACGCCCGCGGCTTCATTCAGGAGCGCTACGGCAAGGGTTATGTGCCTGCCGCGCCCCGCCAGTACAAGACCAAGGCCGGGGCCCAGGATGCCCACGAGGCTATCCGCCCCAGCAATGTGACCCTGACGCCGGAAGCCATCCGGGGAGACCTGACGGCGGAGCAGTACCGGCTGTACCGCCTGATCTGGAGCCGTTTTCTGGCCAGCCAGATGGCCAACGCCATCTATGACAGCGTGTCCGTGGATATCAGCGCCGACGCGCATTTGTTCCGGGCCACCGCCAGCAAGCTGAAATTCTCCGGCTATACCGCCGTGTACGAGGAGAGCCGGGATGACGACGACAAGGAGGAGAAGGAGCCCACCCTGCCTGATCTGAAGGAGGGCGAGCCCCTGACGCTGAAGGACTTCGCGCCCGCACAGCACTTCACCACGCCGCCCGCCCACTATACCGAGGCGGCGCTGATCCGGGCCATGGAGGAAAACGGCATCGGTCGTCCCTCCACCTATGCGCCCACGGTGTCCACCATTCTTGACCGCCGCTATGTGAAGAAAGAGGGCAAGTGCCTGTATATCACCAATCTGGGCAAGGCGGTCACCACGTGGATGGAGAAGTATTTCTCTGATATCGCCGATTTGAAATTTACCGCCAACATGGAGCAGCGTCTGGACGACGTGGAGGAGGGCAAGCTGCCCTGGAAGCAGGTGCTGCGCCAGTTCTATGACGACGGCTTCGCCCAACACCTGACCGACGCCGAAGCGGGCGACTATATCCGCCCCGAGCCCACCGTCAGCGATGAGCTGTGCCCCGTGTGCGGCCGCAATCTGGTGGAGCGGGAGGGTCGGTTCGGCCCGTTCCTGGCCTGCCCCGGCTATCCGGAGTGCACCTTTACCATGCCGCTGGTGGTGGAGATGCCGGGCCGCTGCCCCAAGTGCGGCGGACGGCTCATGAAGCGCAGCGGCACCAGCAAGACCTCCGGCAAGCAGTATACCTACTACTGCTGCGAGTTCGCCAACAACAAAAAAGGCGACCGCACCTGCGATTTCATGACGTGGGATGTGCCCACCAAGGAGGACTGCCCGCTCTGCGGCCAGACCATGTTCAAGCGGGCGGGCCGCGGCTTCAGCAAGCCCTTCTGCATCAACGAGAAGTGCGCCAACTTCCTGCCGGAGGACAAGCGGGGCTATCACCGCAAGAAGGATGCTGCCGCTGAGGGCGGCGAGACCACTGCTGAGACAGCGGCGGAAGCACCTGCCGAGGAAAAGCCCGCCAAGAAGTCTGCTGCCAAAAAGACGACGGCCAAGACCACGGCGGCAAAAAAGACGACGACCACCGCCGCGAAGAAAACCACGACGGCGAAGAAAACCACCACAAAGAAAGCGGCCACCACCAAGAAGACCACTGCCAAGAAAGCGGCGGAGAAAGGCGGCGGAGAATGAACCATGTAACTGTGATCGGCGCGGGCCTTGCCGGCAGCGAATGCGCGTGGCAGCTGGCCCAGCGGGGCATTTCCGTGACGCTGCGGGAGATGAAGCCCCTCAAGCGCACCCCCGCCCACGTGACCGATGATTTTGCCGAGCTGTGCTGCTCCAATTCTCTGCGGGGCGCAGGGCTGGAAAACGCCGTAGGACTTCTCAAGGAGGAGCTGCGGCGGTTGGACAGCCTGATCCTACGGTGCGCCGACGCCACGGCGGTACCTGCCGGCGGTGCGCTGGCGGTGGATCGCCACGGCTTTGCCGCCATGGTGACGGAGGCCATCCGCAATCACCCCAATATTACCGTAGTAGCGGAGGAAGTGACGGACATTCCGGAGGGCGATGTGGTCATCGCCTCCGGCCCGCTGACCTCCGACGCGCTGGCGGACAAGCTGGCGGCGCTGTTCGGCAGCACCGATACCCTGCATTTCTTCGATGCCGCCGCACCGCTGGTGGCCTTTGACAGCGTGGATATGACCAGCGCCTACTTCGCCAGCCGCTATGACAAGGGTACGCCGGACTACATCAACTGCCCCATGGACAAGGAGCAGTACCTGGCCTTCTGGCAGGCGCTGACCGCCGCCGAGGAGGCGGAAGTCCACGGCTTCGAGGATAAGAATGTGTTCGAGGGCTGCATGCCAGTGGAGGTCATGGCCCGCCGGGGCGAGGATACCCTACGGTTCGGCCCCTTAAAGCCCAAGGGACTGCCTGATCCGAAAACGGGCTGCGATCCCTACGCGGTGGTGCAGCTGCGCAAGGACAACGCCGACGGCACCATCTATAATCTGGTGGGCTTCCAGACCCACCTGAAATGGCCGGAGCAGAAGCGTGTGTTCTCCATGATCCCCGCCCTTCACGACGCCCGGTTCCTGCGCTACGGCGTCATGCACCGCAATACGTATCTGGATTCGCCCCGGCTTCTTGACCGGTATTACCGGCTCAAGAGCGACCCCCGCATTGCCTTTGCCGGACAGATGACCGGCGTGGAGGGCTATGTAGAGTCCTGTGCCAGCGGTTTTCTGGTGGGCGTGGAGCTGGCCCGGCGTCTGCTGGGCAAGGAACCCATCGACTTTCCCAGAGAAACCGCCATCGGCGCACTGGGTCTGTATGTCAGCAACGAGTCCGTGGCGGAGTTCCAGCCTATGAATATCAATTTCGGCATTATCCCGCCCCTTGACCACCGGGTGAAGGGCAAGCGCAACAAAAACGCGGAGCTGAGCCAGCGGTCGCTGGCCATCATCGAGGAAATTCGGGAGGAGGTGCTTTCCAAATGAGGATCATCGTAGACGCCATGGGCGGCGACAACGCGCCGCTGGCCATCGTCAAGGGTGCCCTGCAGGGACAGAAGCGCTGGGGCGTGGACATCACCCTCACCGGCGACGAGACCGCCATCCGGGAAGCGCTCGCCCAGTGCGGCGTACAGGAGCTGCCTCAGGGCATGGATATCGTGCCCACCACCGAGGAAGTTACCATGGAGGACGATCCCGCCACGGTGTTCCGCCGGAAGAAGGACAGCTCCATGGGCGTGGGCCTGACCCTGCTGCGGGACGGCAAGGGCGACGCCTTTATCTCCGCCGGCTCCACCGGCGCGCTGTTGACCGGCGCTACCCTCATTACCAAGCGTGTGCGGGGCATTCGCCGGGCCGCCATGGCTCCTGTCATGCCCACCACCACCGGACGCTGCGTGCTGATCGACTGCGGCGCCAACGCCGAGTGTACGCCGGAGTACCTGCTGCAATTCGCCTATCTGGGCAGCTTTTACGCACGCCACGTGCTGGGGATCGAGAATCCCCGCGTGGGCCTTCTCAACATCGGCGTGGAGGCGGAGAAGGGCACCGACCTCCAGCGTCAGACCCGGGCGCTGCTGCTGGAGCAGCCCAAGCTGAATTTTATCGGCAATATCGAGGCCAAGGAGGCCATCAAGGGCGGCTGCGACGTACTGGTGACCGACGGCTTCTCAGGCAACGTGATGCTGAAAACCATCGAGGGCATCGGCTCCTACGCCGGAAGCTGCCTGAAGGGCATCTTCAAGAAAAACCTGCTGACGAAGCTGGCGGGCGCTATGGTGGCCGGAATAGCTGGTAAAGGCGCTGGCCAGCACGCTCACCAGCAGCGCCGTGAGCCCCATAGAGGCAAAATACAGCCAGTCCAGCCCGGCCGGGAGCAGCACCGAAGCCAGCGGCAGGGCCATGCCTGCAAAGCAGAGCATGAGCACCACCACCAGCACGGCAAACAGCAGCGCATACCCCACGGCCGATGCCCGGGACCGCGCTTTGCCGGTCTTGCTGCTGCGGAGAAAGGCCGCGCCCAGCTCCCGCAGCTGCTTGCGCAGATCGGCCTGGTCAGATATCTCCTCGGCCAGGATGTCGCTGGCCCCCTGAAGGGCGTCCTGTATCGTCTCCACACCCTTCTCCGAGGCGATGAAGGCGGCGGCCTCCCGCTCCGCGTCCAGTTGGGCGCTCCCTTTGGC
>ENA-UERC01001181-UERC01001181.1-human-gut-metagenome-genome-assembly--contig:-NODE-1181-length-16076-cov-9.954247_pt1 | contig 16076 bp, 13 predicted proteins | sample MGYA00242955_ERZ507955 | MGnify/ENA primary metagenome ERZ507955 (study PRJEB26167, sample SAMN06115394) | human gut metagenome | host: Homo sapiens | place: China:Hubei | collected 2016-04-27... | reverse complement strand
AGCGGCTTACCATCCAGCGCCACCATCCAGTGCAGGAGCTCGTTATCGCTATGACGGAACAGGTATTCGCTGGTCACTTCGATGGTTTGCCCGGATAAACGGAACTGGAAAAACTGCTGCTGGTGTTTTGCTTCCGTCAGCGCTGGATGCGGCGTGCGGTCGGCAAAGACCAGACCGTTCATACAGAACTGGCGATCGTTCGGCGTATCGCCAAAATCACCGCCGTAAGCCGACCACGGGTTGCCGTTTTCATCATATTTAATCAGCGACTGATCCACCCAGTCCCAGACGAAGCCGCCCTGTAAACGGGGATACTGACGAAACGCCTGCCAGTATTTAGCGAAACCGCCAAGACTGTTACCCATCGCGTGGGCGTATTCGCAAAGGATCAGCGGGCGCGTCTCTCCAGGTAGCGAAAGCCATTTTTTGATGGACCATTTCGGCACAGCCGGGAAGGGCTGGTCTTCATCCACGCGCGCGTACATCGGGCAAATAATATCGGTGGCCGTGGTGTCGGCTCCGCCGCCTTCATACTGCACCGGGCGGGAAGGATCGACAGATTTGATCCAGCGATACAGCGCGTCGTGATTAGCGCCGTGGCCTGATTCATTCCCCAGCGACCAGATGATCACACTCGGGTGATTACGATCGCGCTGCACCATTCGCGTTACGCGTTCGCTCATCGCCGGTAGCCAGCGCGGATCATCGGTCAGACGATTCATTGGCACCATGCCGTGGGTTTCAATATTGGCTTCATCCACCACATACAGGCCGTAGCGGTCGCACAGCGTGTACCACAGCGGATGGTTCGGATAATGCGAACAGCGCACGGCGTTAAAGTTGTTCTGCTTCATCAGCAGGATATCCTGCACCATCGTCTGCTCATCCATGACCTGACCATGCAGAGGATGATGCTCGTGACGGTTAACGCCTCGAATCAGCAACGGCTTGCCGTTCAGCAGCAGCAGACCATTTTCAATCCGCACCTCGCGGAAACCGACATCGCAGGCTTCTGCTTCAATCAGCGTGCCGTCGGCGGTGTGCAGTTCAACCACCGCACGATAGAGATTCGGGATTTCGGCGCTCCACAGTTTCGGGTTTTCGACGTTCAGACGTAGTGTGACGCGATCGGCATAACCACCACGCTCATCGATAATTTCACCGCCGAAAGGCGCGGTGCCGCTGGCGACCTGCGTTTCACCCTGCCATAAAGAAACTGTTACCCGTAGGTAGTCACGCAACTCGCCGCACATCTGAACTTCAGCCTCCAGTACAGCGCGGCTGAAATCATCATTAAAGCGAGTGGCAACATGGAAATCGCTGATTTGTGTAGTCGGTTTATGCAGCAACGAGACGTCACGGAAAATGCCGCTCATCCGCCACATATCCTGATCTTCCAGATAACTGCCGTCACTCCAGCGCAGCACCATCACCGCGAGGCGGTTTTCTCCGGCGCGTAAAAATGCGCTCAGGTCAAATTCAGACGGCAAACGACTGCCCTGGCCGTAACCGACCCAGCGCCCGTTGCACCACAGATGAAACGCCGAGTTAACGCCATCAAAAATAATTCGCGTCTGGCCTTCCTGTAGCCAGCTTTCATCAACATTAAATGTGAGCGAGTAACAACCCGTCGGATTCTCCGTGGGAACAAACGGCGGATTGACCGTAATGGGATAGGTCACGTTGGTGTAGATGGGCGCATCGTAACCGTGCATCTGCCAGTTTGAGGGGACGACGACAGTATCGGCCTCAGGAAGATCGCACTCCAGCCAGCTTTCCGGCACCGCTTCTGGTGCCGGAAACCAGACAAATTGCCACTCACCATTCAGGCTGCGCAACTGCGGGGAGGGGCGAACAGTGCGGGCTTCTTCGCTATTGCGCCAGCTGGCGAAAGGGGGATGTGCTGCAAGGCGATTAAGTTGGGTAACGCCAGGGTTTTCCCAGTCACGACGTTGTAAAACGACGGCCAGTGAATCCGTAATCATGGTCATAGCTGTTTCCTGTGTGAACTTGTTATCCGCTCACAATTTCCCACAACATACGAGCCGGAAGCATAAAGTGTAAAGCCTGGGGTGCCTAATGAGTGAGCTAACTCACATTAATTGCGTTGCGCTCACTGCCCGCTTTCCAGTCGGGAAACCTGTCGTGCCAGCTGCATTAATGAATCGGCCAACGCGCGGGGAGAGGCGGTTTGCGTATTGGGCGCTCTTCCGCTTCCTCGCTCACTGACTCGCTGCGCTCGGTCGTTCGGCTGCGGCGAGCGGTATCAGCTCACTCAAAGGCGGTAATACGGTTATCCACAGAATCAGGGGATAAGGCCGGAAAGAACATGTGAGCAAAAGACCAGGAACAGGAAGAAGGCCACGTAGCAGGCGTTTTTCCATAGGCTCCGCCCCCCTGACGAGCATCACAAAAATCGACGCTCAAGTCAGAGGTGGCGAAACCCGACAGGACTATAAAGATACCAGGCGTTTCCCCCTGGAAGCTCCCTCGTGCGCTCTCCTGTTCCGACCCTGCCGCTTACCGGATACCTGTCCGCCTTTCTCCCTTCGGGAAGCGTGGCGCTTTCTCATAGCTCACGCTGTAGGTATCTCAGTTCGGTGTAGGTCGTTCGCTCCAAGCTGGGCTGTGTGCACGAACCCCCCGTTCAGCCCGACCGCTGCGCCTTATCCGGTAACTATCGTCTTGAGTCCAACCCGGTAAGACACGACTTATCGCCACTGGCAGCAGCCACTGGTAACAGGATTAGCAGAGCGAGGTATGTAGGCGGTGCTACAGAGTTCTTGAAGTGGTGGCCTAACTACGGCTACACTAGAAGAACAGTATTTGGTATCTGCGCTCTGCTGAAGCCAGTTACCTTCGGAAAAAGAGTTGGTAGCTCTTGATCCGGCAAACAAACCACCGTTGGTAGCGGTGGTTTTTTTGTTTGCAAGCAGCAGATTACGCGCAGAAAAAAAGGATCTCAAGAAGATCCTTTGATCTTTTCTACTGAACCGCGATCCCCGTCAGTTTAGAAGAGGAGGATGGTGCGATGGTCCCTCCCTGAACATCACGTATATAGTTAGCCTGACATCCAACAAGGAGGTTTATCGCGAATATTCCCACAAAAAATCTTTTCCTCATAACTCGATCCTTATAAAATGAAAAGAATATATGGCGAGGTTTAATTTATGAGCTTAAGATACTACATAAAAAATATTTTATTTGGCCTGTACTGCACACTTATATATATATACCTTATAACAAAAAACAGCGAAGGGTATTATTTCCTTGTGTCAGATAAGATGCTATATGCAATAGTGATAAGCACTATTCTATGTCCATATTCAAAATATGCTATTGAATACATAGCTTTTAACTTCATAAAGAAAGATTTTTTCGAAAGAAGAAAAAACCTAAATAACGCCCCCGTAGCAAAATTAAACCTATTTATGCTATATAATCTACTTTGTTTGGTCCTAGCAATCCCATTTGGATTGCTAGGACTTTTTATATCAATAAAGAATAATTAAATCCCTAACACCTCATTTATAGTATTAAGTTTATTCTTATCAATATAGGAGCATAGAATTCCTGTAACAATAGCAATACCCCAAATACCTAATGTAGTTCCAGCAAGCAAGCTAAAAAGTAAAGCAACAACATAACTCACCCCTGCATCTGCAGCTTTCTTCTCTAATGTAAGAAATAGTGGCTTCCAGTCACCTGTATCCTTAATTTTTAGGATATCAGATACCACATCATATCCAAAAGAAACATGCCCCGTAATCTTCAAGTACTTGGCAAACTGATCTAAATGTTTAGCCCAGTCATCATACTTCACCGATGCCAACGCATTAAAAATAGCATCACGATCGGCTTTGCTGAATTTCTTATTTAAAACATCCTTGTATTTTTCAAAAGCAGCGAGAGCTTCATTCACATTGCCGATTTTCTTACCTTTAGACTTATCAGCAAGTTCCTGTGCCATTTTCGAATATTTTTCACCATATTTTTCAGTCAGCGTTTGATAAAAGCTAACTGTTGCATCAACAGCATCCTTAATCTGTGAATTAAGGAGATTATTCTGTGCTTTTTTCAAATTTTCTTCAGCTTCATGAACACGAGCGATACCGGCATTACGATTATTACTGACCTGAGAAATAGCCTTCTGGATCTGAGTTATATCAGCATTTATCCGGTTAATACGTGTTTCTGATGCTGTTACCTGTTTTTGTTTTTCTTCTCTAATCTTACCGGCCCCAACCCGTCGTCTGGTTGCTTCAAAAAAAGGACGGTTCTGAAGCGGATCATTGGCTCTTGGTGATAGTTTTTTGACCAGCTCATCCAGTTCTTTATATTTAGCGGATGCCTGAGCCAGTTCATTTCGTTTTCCAGCGAGCGTTTTCATTTCTGCATCACGGGCATGGATACTGGAGCTTAAACGAGAATTGAGAGTCTTAATCTCTCCATCCATTTTCACCACTTCAGATTGTGCAGCAGAAAGTTTTTTTTGGGCGATCTCAACAGCTTTAGCTTCTTCACTCAATGCAGCCAGTCGTTTCTCTTCAGCTTCAGCCAGTTTCAACTGGCGTTCTGTTTCAGCCTTCTCCCGTTCAATCTCTTTACGTCGTTGTTCTGCTTCCTGAAAAGCCTTTTCTGCTGCTTCCGCTTCTTTACGGGCTTTTTCTTCTGCTTTCGCAAGGCGCAAACGCTCTGCTTCCGCCTGCATAGCTGCATTATTAGCATGAGCAAGCTCTGTTGCTGAAGGCGTACGTGAGGCATTGTGACGAAGAGCCTCATTCACGATATCCTTCAGGCGCTGAGTCAGCGCATCCCTGTTTGCCTTTGCTTTCGCCTGTGCTTCCGCTGCAGCTTTTGCCCGGGCAGCCTGCTCTGCCTGTGTTTTCTTTAATTGAGCAGTAGACCATTTAGCAGTTGCATGAATAGCTGCAGAACTTTCACTTTTACTGCCTCCTTTTCCACCTCCGCCGCCAGAGCCACTCCCGTCAGGAGTACCATTCAAAAGAGTAATAATTACCTGTCCCTTATCATCATAAGGAACACCATCTTTATAGTACGCTACCGCGGTTTCCATTATAAAATCCTCTTTGACTTTTAAAACAATAAGTTAAAAATAAATACTGTACATATAACCACTGGTTTTATATACAGCATAAAAGCTACGCCGCTGCATTTTCCCTGTCAAGACTGTGGACTTCCATTTTTGTGAAAACGATCAAAAAAACAGTCTTTCACACCACGCGCTATTCGTAACCGGCTCATTTAAACCGTCTGGTCTGTTTCCTCCGGCTCTACAAAAATAATGTCCATCATTTTTAATGGACACTATCGTATGAAACACCGGACCTGGATCACTGAAGCTTTACGTCTTCACTTTGAAGAACATTTACCCCGGGTTGTGGCCGGGCGTCGCCTGGGTGTACCAAAATCAACAGTTTGTAGTATGTTCGTGCGCTTTCGGAGAGCTGGCCTTTCGTGGCCTTTGCCCGCAGGCATGTCGGAGCAGGAACTTGATGCCTGCCTTTACGGACAATTTTCCACGGTACCAGTCGTACGTCCTGAAAGCACCGTTATATCCGAAGCCCCCGTGGTAAAAAAACGTCCCCGGCGGCCCAACTTCCCTTATGAGTTTAAAATCGCCTTAGTGGAGCAGTCACTGCAGCCCGGAGCCTGTGTGGCGCAGATCGCCCGGGAAAACGGAATCAACGATAACCTGCTCTTCAACTGGCGCCATCAATACCGGAAAGGTGGCCTGCTGCCTTCCGGAAAAAATATGCCGGCACTGCTTCCCGTGACGTTAACGCCGGAGCCGGATAATAAAATCCCGGCCCCCGCACAGGAACCAGAGCAGATAAATACACCGTCCGACAGTCTGTGTTGTGAGCTGGTTCTGCCGGCCGGAACTCTCAGGCTTAAAGGTAAACTGACGCCGGCGTTATTACAGACACTTATCCGCGAAATAAAAGGGAGCAGCCACTGATGATATCTCTCCCTGCAGGTTCGCGTATCTGGCTGGTTGCAGGTATCACCGATATGCGAAATGGCTTTAACGGCCTGGCATCAAAAGTTCAGAACGTCCTGAAGGATGACCCGTTCTCCGGACACCTGTTCATCTTCCGCGGACGCCGGGGTGACCAGATAAAAGTGTTGTGGGCTGACAGTGACGGACTGTGCCTCTTCACCAAACGCCTGGAGCGGGGCCGCTTCGTCTGGCCAGTCACCCGTGACGGCAAGGTGCACCTTACTCCGGCTCAGTTATCCATGCTTCTTGAAGGTATCAACTGGAAGCACCCGAAACGAACGGAACGCGCTGGAATCCGCATATAACCCGTTGTAAAGTGAGGATATGGACACCTCACTTGCTCATGAGAACGCCCGCCTGCGGGCACTGTTGCAGACGCAACAGGACACCATCCGCCAGATGGCTGAATACAACCGCCTGCTCTCACAGCGGGTGGCGGCTTATGCTTCCGAAATCAACCGGCTGAAGGCGCTGGTTGCGAAACTGCAACGTATGCAGTTCGGTAAAAGCTCAGAAAAACTTCGTGCAAAAACCGAACGGCAGATACAGGAAGCACAGGAGCGAATCAGCGCACTTCAGGAAGAAATGGCGGAAACGCTGGGTGAGCAATATGACCCGGTACTGCCATCCGCCCTGCGCCAGTCTTCAGCCCGTAAACCGTTACCGGCCTCACTTCCCCGTGAAACCCGGGTTATCCGGCCGGAAGAGGAATGCTGTCCTGCCTGTGGTGGTGAACTCAGTTCTCTGGGATGTGATGTGTCAGAGCAACTGGAGCTTATCAGCAGCGCCTTTAAGGTTATCGAAACACAACGTCCGAAACAGGCCTGTTGCCGGTGCGACCATATCGTGCAGGCACCAGTACCTTCAAAACCCATTGCACGCAGTTATGCCGGAGCGGGGCTTCTGGCCCATGTTGTCACCGGGAAATATGCAGACCATCTGCCGTTATACCGCCAGTCAGAAATATACCGTCGTCAGGGAGTGGAGCTGAGCCGTGCCACACTGGGGCGCTGGACAGGTGCTGTTGCTGAACTGCTGGAGCCGCTGTATGACGTCCTGCGCCAGTATGTGCTGATGCCCGGTAAAGTCCATGCTGATGATATCCCCGTCCCGGTCCAGGAGCCGGGCAGCGGTAAAACCCGGACAGCCCGGCTGTGGGTCTACGTCCGTGATGACCGTAACGCCGGTTCACAGATGCCCCCGGCGGTCTGGTTCGCGTACAGTCCGGACCGGAAAGGTATCCATCCACAAAATCACCTGGCCGGTTACAGCGGTGTGCTTCAGGCCGATGCTTACGGTGGTTACCGGGCGTTATACGAATCCGGCAGAATAACGGAAGCCGCGTGTATGGCTCATGCCCGGAGAAAAATCCACGATGTGCATGCAAGAGCGCCCACCTACATCACCACGGAAGCCCTGCAGCGTATCGGTGAACTGTATGCCATCGAGGCAGAGGTCCGGGGCTGTTCAGCAGAACAGCGTCTGGCGGCAAGAAAAGCCAGAGCCGCGCCACTGATGCAGTCACTGTATGACTGGATACAGCAACAGATGAAAACACTGTCGCGTCACTCAGATACGGCAAAAGCGTTCGCATACCTGCTGAAACAGTGGGATGCACTGAACGTGTACTGCAGTAATGGCTGGGTGGAAATCGACAACAACATCGCAGAGAACGCCTTACGGGGAGTGGCCGTAGGCCGGAAAAACTGGATGTTCGCGGGTTCCGACAGCGGTGGTGAACATGCGGCGGTGTTGTACTCGCTGATCGGCACATGCCGTCTGAACAATGTGGAGCCAGAAAAGTGGCTGCGTTACGTCATTGAACATATCCAGGACTGGCCGGCAAACCGGGTACGCGATCTGTTGCCCTGGAAAGTTGATCTGAGCTCTCAGTAAATATCAATACGGTTCTGACGAGTCGCTTACCGCTATTCTCGCCCGATGCCACAAAAACCAGCACAAACATTACCGTTCTCAGACCTCATTATGTTTTACTGAAACTATGAGATGAGACATCTATGGGACACTGTCACTTTATGGCATGGCACACACTCCGGGACGCACTAAAAATGACAGGCAGATCGCGTTCACAGTTTTACCGTGATATGCGCGCAGGCCTTGTCAGTTACCGTACCGGCAGGGACGGACGACGGGAGTTTGAAACCAGTGAACTGATCCGGGCATACGGCGAATTAAAGCAGAATGAGACACCAGAAAGGCACAGTAAGGGACATGCAGAAAATCCACATGATCAGCAGACAGAACGCATTCTCCGGGAGCTGAATGAGCTGAAACAATGCCTGACGCTGATGCTTGAGGATAAACAGGCACAGGATATGGATCGCAGACGCCAGGAAGCAGAACGGGAACAGCTACAAAATGAGATAGCCCAGCTCAGGCAGGCACTGGAACTGGAAAAGAAACGGGGATTCTGGTCCAGGTTGTTCGGTCGCTGAACGCTGTCAGAGACTGATGATAAAATAGTCTTCGGATAATAACTCACCGAGAATAAATACTTTAAGGTAGGGAGACACTCATGAGACGTACCGGAAACAAACTTTGTCTTATCGCCATGATAACAGCAACAGTAGCTCTCACAGCCTGTACCCCAAAGGGCAGCGTGGAACAACATACCCGGCATTACGTATATGCTTCTGATGACGGTTTTGATCCCAACTTTTCCACCCAAAAAGCCGACACAACACGAATGATGGTGCCTTTTTTTCGGCAGTTCTGGGATATGGGAGCTAAAGATAAAGCGACAGGAAAATCACGGAGTGATGTGCAACAACGCATTCAGCAGTTTCACAGCCAGGAATTTTTAAACTCACTCCGGGGCACAACTCAATTTGCGGGTACTGATTACCGCAGCAAAGACCTTACCCCGAAAAAATCCAGGCTGCTGGCTGACACGATTTCTGCGGTTTATCTCGATGGCTACGAGGGCAGACAGTAAGTGGATTTACCATAATCCCTTAATTGTACGCACCGCTAAAACGCGTTCAGCGCGATCACGGCAGCAGACAGGTAAAAATGGCAACAAACCACCCGAAAAACTGCCGCGATCGCGCCTGATAAATTTTAACCGTATGAATACCTATGCAACCAGAGGGTACAGGCCACATTACCCCCACTTAATCCACTGAAGCTGCCATTTTTCATGGTTTCACCATCCCAGCGAAGGGCCATCCAGCGTGCGTTCCTGTATTTCCGGCTGACGCTCCCGTTCCAGGGATAACACATGTTCGCGCTCCTGTATCAGCCGTTCCTCTCTTATCTCCAGTTCTCGCTGTATAACTGGCTCAAGCGTTCTGTCTGCTCGCTCAAGTGCTGCACCTGCTGACTCAACTGCATGACCCGCTCGTTCAGCATCGCGTTGTCCCGTTGCGTAAGCGAAAACATCTTCTGCAATTCCACGAAGGCGCTCTCCCATTCGCTCAGCCGCTGCATATAGTCCTGTTGCAGCTGCTCTAAGGCGTTCAGCAAATGTGTTTCCAGCTCTGTCACTCTGTGTCACTCCTTCAGATGTACCCACTCTTTCCCCTGAAAGGGAATCACCTCCGCTGATTTCCCGTACGGAAGGACAAGGAATTTCCTGTTCCCGTCCTGCACAAACTCCACGCCCCATGTCTTCGCGTTCAGTTTCTGCAATGTCTCTTCCTGCTTCCTGATTTCTTCCAGGTTCGCCTGTATCCTCCCTCCAAGATACCAGAGCGTCCCGCCACTCGCGGTAAACAGGAGAAAGACTATCCCCAGTAACATCATGCCCGTATTCCCTGCCAGCTTTAACACGTCCCTCCTGTGCTGCATCATCGCCTCTTTCACCCCTTCCCGGTGTTTTTCCAGCGATTCCTCTGTCGAGGCTGTGAACAGGGCTATAGCGTCTCTGATTTTCGTCTCGTTTGATGTCACAGCCTCGCTTACAGATTCGCCGAGCCTCCTGAACTCGTTGTTCAGCATTTTCTCTGTAGATTCGGCTCTCTCTTTCAGCTTTTTCTCGAACTCCGCGCCCGTCTGCAAAAGATTGCTCATAAAATGCTCCTTTCAGCCTGATATTCTTCCCGCCGTTCGGATCTGCAATGCTGATACTGCTTCGCGTCACCCTGACCACTTCCAGCCCCGCCTCAGTGAGCGCCTGAATCACATCCTGACGGCCTTTTATCTCTCCGGCATGGTAAAGTGCATCTATACCTCGCGTGACGCCCTCAGCAAGCGCCTGTTTCGTTTCAGGCAGGTTATCAGGGAGTGTCAGCGTCCTGCGGTTCTCCGGGGCGTTCGGGTCATGCAGCCCGTAATGGTGATTCACCAGCGTCTGCCAGGCATCAATTCTAGGCCTGTCTGCGCGGTCGTAGTACGGCTGGAGGCGTTTTCCGGTCTGTAGCTCCATGTTCGGAATGACAAAATTCAGCTCAAGCCGTCCCTTGTCCTGGTGCTCCACCCACAGGATGCTGTACTGATTTTTCTCGAGACCGGGCATCAGTACACGCTCAAAGCTCGCCATCACTTTTTCACGCCCTCCAGGCGGCAGCTCCTTCTCCGCGAACGACAGAACACCTGACGTGTATTTCTTCGCAAATGGCGTGGCATCGATGAGTTCCCGGACCTCTTCCGGATTCCCCTGAAGCACCGTTGCCCCTTCCCGGTTACGCTCCCTTCCCAGCAGGTAATCAACCGGACCACTGCCACCACCTTTTCCCCTGGCATGAAACTTAACTATCATCCCGCGCCCCCTGTTCCCTGACCGCCAGACGCAGCCGGCGCAGCTCATCCCCGATGGCCATCAGTGCGGCCACCACCTGAACCCGGTCACCGGAAGACCACTGCCCGCTGTTCACCTTCCTCGCTGTCTGGTTAAGGTTATTCCCGATGGCGGCCAGCTGACGCAGTAACGGCTGTGCCAGTGTCGGCAGCTTCCCGGAACGGGCAACCGGCTCACCCAGGCAGACCCGCCGCATCCATACCGCCAGTTGTTTACCCTCACAGCGTTCCAGTAACCGGGCATGTTCATCATCAGTAACCCGTATCGTGAGCATCCTCTCGCGTTTCATCGGTATCATTACCCCCATGAACAGAACCCCCCCTTACACGGAGGCATCAGTGACCAAACAGGAAAAAACCGCCCTTAACATGGCCCGCTTCATCAGAGGCCAGACATTAACGCTGCTGGAGAAGCTCAACGAACTGGACGCGGATGAACAGGCAGACATCTGTGAATCGCTTCACGACCACGCCGATGAGCTTTACCGCAGTTGCCTCGCACGCTTCGGGGATGACGGTGAAAACCGCTGACACATGCAGCTCCCGGAGACGGTCACAGCTTGTCTGTGAGCGGATGCCGGGAGCAGACAAGCCCGCCAGGGCGCGTCAGGCCGTTGACCTTTGGGGTGTCGGGGCGAAGCCCTGACCCAGTCACGTAGCGATAGCGGAGTGTATACTGGCTTAACCATTCGGCATCAGTGCGGATTGTATGAAAAGTGCGCCATGTCCGGTGTGAAATGCCGCACAGATGCGTAAGGAGAAAATGCCAGTTCAGGCGCTCTTCCGCTTCCTCGCTCACTGACTCGCTACGCTCGGTCGTTCGGCTGCGGCGAGCGGACTCTCCTTTCTCAAAAACGCTAACCCTGTTATCCACAGAACCCGGGGATAAACCAGGAAAGAACATGTGCGCAAAAAACGAAACCCCGGGAAAGGCCGCGCCGGAGGCGCTTTTTCCATAGGCTCCGCCCCCCTGACGGACTTCACAAAACAGACACTTTTTCGGTGCATCTGTGGGAGCCTTGCGGCTCAACCATGAAATCCGCCAGCGGTGGCGAAACCCGACGTGGCTTAAAGATCATCACCGTTTCCGGTGAATCGCTCCCTCCTGCGCCCCCACGTTCCCGCCATATCGATTACCGGATACCTTTTCCGCCTTTCTCCCTTACGGGACACGTGGCGCTTTCTCATAGCTCACGTCTTCTGGTATCTCGGGGCGACTTAGGCAGTTCGCTCCGGGCTGGGCTGTATGCAGGAACCCCCCGTTCAGCCCGACTGCTGCGCCTTCTCCGGTAACTGTTCTCTTGGGTCCAACCCGGAAAAGACACCACAAAGCGCCACTGGCAGCAGCCATTGGTAAAAGTCATGTGCGAGATATTTAGAGAGTACTTGAAGTGGCTGCCGGAGTGCGGCTACACTAGAAGAACAATTTTGGTGACTCGTCTCGCATAAGACAGTTACCTGGTTAAGCAGTCTGCAAGCTGACTTAACCTTCGATCAAACCGCCCTGCAAGGCGGTTTTTTCGTTTACAGGCAGCAGATTACGCGCAGAAAAAAAGGATCTCAAGAGGATCCTTTGATCTTTTTGTTACAAACGTCTCTATTTGACTCCCCTGAGAGCGTTTTAGCGCGCCTCTGACCCCCTTGGTTACATTCCGACACCAGAAACGCTCCCGTTTTTTACGTGCATTTGGCACGGTATCGATGGAGGCCGGGGGGCAATCCTGAACAGAATGTTACTCCTCTGAGTATTTTCTGTTAAGAAAATATACACTTAGCACAGTTACAATAAATCCTACCCCCTGTAAGAATGTGAATTGTTCATCCAAAAACAACCATGACAAAAATAATGCAACTAGCGGAATAAAGTACAACATTATCCCTGCCAAATGAACTGGGAGCCAACGCAAGGAGTTCAAGTAAAAACAAAAAGCTAAAAAATATTGTAATATTCCAGATGAAAAAACAATAATCACGGATTCCAACGGAAGATAAATTGATGATTTAGATATAAAAATAAAGAGCGATGACAGTATAAGGGAGAATGTCAACTGTCCGCTCAATAATGTGATAGGCTCAAACGATTTAATAAGGCGAGACGATATAACAACATAAAATGCTGCCGATAACACACCGGCAACAACAAGACAATATCCAACAATATTATTCGATCCATTACTGATGTCTGGCAAGGCTACCAAAATACTGCCAACAATTGCACCTATAAGGAACAATATAAAATATTGCGGGGAATTAATTTTAACTGAGCAAATAAGAACAGACAACACCAATATAAACACTGATTCAAGTGAAAAAATAATTGATGCGCTTCCTGCTGAAATAAAATAAAGTCCGTAGAGTGTAAAAGTATACGCTAAGAATGGTTCAAAAACGCCTGTCGCATAAGCAAGTATCGCTTTTGAGTTTAATGGGAGTTTTTTTCTTTTTATAAAAAGAACTATCCAAGATAGTATTACTGCACTACAAATCTGCCAGAAAAACACCCCTCCGGCATCTAGTTCTTCAACTCCTTTTTTGCTCATTACGATAGCTGCCCCCCATGAGAACGCTGCTAAAAAAGCAAAAAGCATTCCTTTAATCATATTAATCATCCTCTTTCTCATAAAGGGGTTTGTTTTCAAATTTCCTTGGTTGAAAGGAGTTAAAAAACATAGATGCATCATCTACAGGAATACCAATAAACTCTCCATAATAAGGATCATCTATAGGAAACTCTTCTAATGAAACATAAAACAATACATTCCAGTTGAAGATCATTGGATCACTATTTTCTATTTCATGGAGCAATCTTTCATCCTTAGTTAATTCTCCTGGAATTAATACATCAGTATGATAAAAACCGCTGTAATAAGAACTATTACCGGTGTGCACTGGGCATCCAAAACGATCCAAATTAGATTCTGAATGCCATGTTGTAGAAATCCCTTCCGGATGTGAATACCCACCCTTACCAACAGACTGAATAGTCATGTTACGAATATCCGCTAACGCTTGTTCTTGATCTTTATAGAAACCTTTTTCTATCGCCAGCCTCATAAAATGCCCCGGGGCATTTACAGAAATAAGTATTCCCCCTGGTATTCTTCTATCATGATTTCTTGTTCTATGAGCAGAAGAGTAAAAAACATTAACACCAGCCTTATATATTTTTAGCCCATCTTTATCCTGAAATGGTACGCTTTCAGTATAAATAACATCCTCTTTTATTGGATAGCACTCTGGCATATGCAGCGAACAAATATATTTTTGTATGTCCACTAACTCTTCTGATGGACGAGCAAAGGCAAGTTGTGGATGAATAAAATAAATGAGATGCGCACTGACCTCTCCTCTTCTTGCGCGTTCTTTAAAACGAACTCTTTCATTACGCAAAAAATCAAACAAATGACCATCATCATTATATAGTTGGGGGCTATTTACAATAGATAAATGGAAATCAAGCCCTTTAATTTTCTTGCTTGCCAATTTACCAAATACACAGGGCTGATTGCCTGACACCCATTTTCTTAGTAAATCTTCAATTTTATCTTTAGAAGTTTCGTTAAAGATAAATGAATGAATATTATCAATATCTTTTCCAAATGAAAAACTGGATGATAATTGTGGTAGTTTATTTATACGTTGTTGAAGATTCATGAAAGCTCCCACAAGACACCTCATATATTTTTTTATATACTGAAACTACATTATATTTATTACCGGCGTAAAACGAAATAATTTATTATCGTTACCGATATTTTAAAAAAATCATTATTTGCACAGTGTTCGAGTTGTTAGTATCACTCCTTCCTGAAAATCCGCTCCATTTACCATAACGTCGCATTGTACGCACCGCCAAAACGCGTTCGGTGCGATCACGGCAGCAGACAGGTAAAAATGGCAACAAACCACCCGAAAAACTGCCGCGATCGCACCTGATAAATTTTAACCGCATGAATACCTATGCAACCAGATGCTACAGGCCACATTAGCCCGCCTTAATCCACTGAACACGTCATTTTTCATGGTTTCACCATCCCAGCGAAGGGCCATCCAGTGTCCGCTCCTGGATTTCCGGCTGACGCTCCCGCTCCAGAGATAACTCATGTTCGCGTTCCTGCATCAGCCGTTCATCCCTTATCTCCTGTTCTCGCTGTATAACTGGCTCAAGCGTTCTGTCCGCTCGCTCAAGTGCTGCACCTGCTGACTCAACTGCATGACTCGCCCGTTCAGCATCGCGTTGTCCCGTTGCGTAAGCGAAAACATTTTCTGCAATTCCACGAAGGCGTTCTCCCATTCGTTCAGCCGCTGCATATAGTCCTGTTGCAGTTGCTCTAATGCGTTCAGCAAATGTCTTTCCAGCTCCGTCATGCTCTGTCACTCCTGCACCAGTCTCACTGCGTTCAGTTTGCCGTTGTCCTTCGTCCAGTTCGTTTCGGCTTTCATCCCCTTCGGCAACACCAGAAAACGTCCGTTGCTGTCCTCGTGATAACGCACGCCCCATGTCTTCGCGTTCAGCTTCTCCAGACTCTCTTTCTGCTCGCGGAGAATATTCATATTCGCGTTTATCTTCATGCCCTGGTACCACAGCAGACTCCCGGTCGTGGCAAACATCAGTACTGAGACGATAATCAGCCACAGCCAGCGTTTCACGCTCATTTTCAGTACGGTTTTCCAGTGCGCGTCCATCGTATCGACGGTCGTTTTCTGATACCTCTCCAGCAGTTCTTTCAGGGCTGTTGTATGGTCGTTGATAGCGTTCCTGATTAAAGATTCGTTTGAGGTCAGTTCCCTGTTTACAGATTCTTCGAGCTTCCTGAACTCGTCGTTCAGCATTTTCTCTGTAGATTCGGCTCTCTCTTTCAGCTTTTTCTCGAACTCCGCGCCCGTCTGTAAAAGATTGCTCATAAAACGCTCCTTTCAGTCTGATATTCCTCCCGCCGTTCGGGTCTGCAATGCTGATACTGCTTCGCGTCACCCTGACCACTTCAAGCCCCGCCTCTGTGAGCGCCTGAATCACATCCTGACGGCCTTTTATCTCTCCGGCATGGTAAAGCGCGTCTATCCCGCGTGTGACGCCCTCAGCAAGCGCCTGTTTCGTTTCCGGCAGGTTATCAGGAAGGGTCAGCGTCCGGCGGTTCTCCGGGGCGTTGGGGTCATGCAGACCGTAATGGTGATTCACCAGCGTCTGCCAGGCATCAATTCTCGGCCTGTCTGCCCGGTCGTAGTACGGCTGGAGGCGTTTTCCGGTCTGTAGCTCCATGTTCGGAATGACAAAATTCAGCTCAAGCCGTCC
>ENA-UERC01001170-UERC01001170.1-human-gut-metagenome-genome-assembly--contig:-NODE-1170-length-16171-cov-4.546663_pt1 | contig 16171 bp, 14 predicted proteins | sample MGYA00242955_ERZ507955 | MGnify/ENA primary metagenome ERZ507955 (study PRJEB26167, sample SAMN06115394) | human gut metagenome | host: Homo sapiens | place: China:Hubei | collected 2016-04-27... | reverse complement strand
CAGAGTCAGAGGGTATCTGGATAAGCTGGACATGGCCCAGTGTTCCGTGGAAGAGATGACAAAAAACTACCGGGAGATGCTCCGTCACAGCGAGCGCCAGCTCACCATCCTCGACGGCCATTTGCAGTCGGTGCAGGAGGCCATGCGTGACGCGGTGCTCCACGGGACCAACCGCATCAGTCTGTTTGGACTGAAAGACGTGAACCCCGCGTACATATCCTCTTTGGTAGTGGTGGGCGTGATCCTGCTGGCGGCGCTGCTGCTGCGGCTGTTTGCGATCCCCCGCTTCAAGATGGTCCCGGGGAAGCTGCAGCTGGCCGTGGAGACCGTGGTGGGGGTGTTCGACGGCATGGCCAAGGACAACAGCCCCCACCGCAACAAATTCCTGGGGGCCTATATCTTCGGCGCAGGCGTGTATATCTTTATCGGCACGCTGTTCGAGCTGTTCGGCTTCCAGGCCATTACCACCAACGGGCACATCATTGCCCTGCCGGCCCCGCTGTCCGATGTGAACGCAGCCATCTCCCTGGGCTGCCTGTCCTACGGCGTCATTCTGGTGGGCGGCATCGTGGCCAACGGCCTCAAGGGCGCGGGCAAGGCCCTGAAGGACTTCTCCCTGCCCATCTCCATGAGCTTCCGTATGTTCGGCGCGCTGCTCAGCGGTCTGCTGGTGACGGAGCTGGTCTACTACTATGTGACACTGAGCTATGTGATCCCCGTGGTCGTGGCGGTGCTGTTCACCCTGCTCCACGCGCTGATCCAGGCCTATGTGCTCACCACCCTGACCTCCATGTTCTACGGAGAGACCACGGAGAAGCACGCACCCAAGCCCAAGAAAACCAAAAAAATCAAAGCTGAAACTGTAAATAACTGACGGAGGAAAGAGAGATCATGAAGAAACTGTCCAATAAGAAGGCTGTTGCCCTGCTGCTGTGCCTGGTGCTGGCACTGACCGCACTGTTCACCGTGACCGCGTTTGCCGACACCGAGCCTGCCGCCGATGCCCCTGCCCAGACGGAGCAGACCACCGACAGCAGCGTTGACAGCGCCAAGGCCATGGCGTCCGCCATCGCCATCGGCGTGGCCGCCGCCGGCGGCGCCATCGGCATGGGTATGGCCATTTCCAAGTCCGCTGAGGGCATCTCCCGCCAGCCGGAGGCCGAGGGAAAGATCCGTACCACCATGATGCTGGGCCTTGTGTTCCTGGAAACTGCCATCATCTACGCACTGCTGGTGGTCATCCTTATCATCTTTGTGCTGTAAGGAACGGGGAGAGTCGCTATGAGTAATATCCCACTGAATATTGATTGGCAGCAGATTTTGCTGCATCTGTTCAACTTCTCCATTCTGGTGGGCGGACTGTACCTGCTGCTGTTCAAACCGGTGAAAAACTTCATGGACAAGCGCGCCAAGCACTATGCCGACATGGAGTCCGCCGCCGTGGAGCGGGAGAAGAGCACCGCCGCACTGGAAGCATCCATGCGGCAGCGTCAGGCTGCGCTGGACGCGGAGCTGGACGAGAAGCGCGCCGCCGCCGCCCGGGAGGCCGAGGCCTATGCCCATCAGCAGCGCACCGCCGCCTATGAGCAGGCGGACAAGATCGTGGCTGCCGCCCGCGAGAACGCGGAGAACGACCGCAAGAAGATCGTGGACGAGGCCAATCGCGAGGCCGTGTCCATCGCCGAGGCCGCCATGGAGAAGCTGCTGGCGAAGGAGACTTCCCGCGCCTATGACGCGTTTGTAAACGCAGCCGAGGGGGAGGAGAAGCATGAGCACGAATGATGCCCGCCTGACCGCCAGACTGCTCAGTGCCTGCCCGCCTGACGCCGCACAGAAGGCGAAGCTGGAGGACGTGCTGGCAAAGAGGTACGGCCGGCCGGTGGCGCTTTCGTGGCAGGAGGACAAGACCGCCTCCGGCGGCTTCCGCATCGAGATCGGCTCCGAGGTCATTGACTGGACAGCGGAGGGTCGTCTGGGCCAACTGAAGGAGCGCCTTGCCGCTCTGAAGACCGGCGGCCAGTCCGTCATCCCTCTGATCCGCGACACCGTGCGGGACTGGGTACCGGAGATCAGCGCCCGCGAGGTGGGCAGCGTCCTGTCCGTGGCGGACGGCATCGCCTACGTGGACGGTCTGGAAAACGCCGCCTACGGTGAAATTTTACTCTTTGAGAGCGGCATCCGCGGCATGGTGCAGGAGCTGCGGGGCCACCGCATCGGCTGCATCCTGTTTGGCCGTGTGGAGGAGGTCAGTGAGGGCAGTGCCGTGTACCGCACCGGCCGTACCGCGGGCATCGGCGTGTCCGATGCCATGATCGGCCGCGTGGTGGACGCGCTGGGCGCGCCCATCGACGATGCCGGCGATATCCCCGTCGATGCCTACCGCATGATCGAAAGCCCCGCCCCCGGCATCATCGACCGCCAGCCGGTAAACACCCCCATGCAGACCGGCATTTTGTCCATCGACTCCATGTTCCCCATCGGACGGGGTCAGCGCGAGCTGATCATCGGCGACCGCCAGACCGGTAAGACGTCCATCGCCATCGACACCATCCTGAACCAGAAGGGGAAGGACATGATCTGCATCTATGTGGCCATCGGCCAGAAGGCCAGCTCCGTGGCGCAGATCGCGGAGATGCTGCGCAAGCACGACGCCATGGCGTACACCATCATCGTCTGCGCCAGCGCCGGTGAGTCCGCCTCCATGCAGTATATCGCGCCCTATGCCGGCGCGTCCATCGGCGAGTATTTCATGAACAAGGGGAAGGACGTGCTCATCGTCTACGACGATCTTTCCAAGCACGCCATCGCCTACCGCGCACTGAGCCTTCTGCTGGGACGCTCTCCCGGCCGTGAGGCCTACCCCGGCGACGTGTTCTATCTGCACTCCCGCCTGCTGGAGCGCGCAGCGCGCCTCAGCGACGCACGGGGCGGCGGCAGCATGACCGCCCTGCCCATCGTGGAGACGCAGGCGGGCGACGTGTCCGCCTACATCCCCACCAATATCATCTCCATCACCGACGGCCAGATCTTTCTGGAGAGCAGCCTGTTCTTCTCCGGTCACCGCCCCGCCGTGAACGTAGGACTTTCCGTGTCCCGTGTGGGCGGCGCTGCCCAGACCAAGGCGATGAAAAAGGCGGTCGGTACTCTGCGCCTCGATTTGGCGCAGTACCGCGAGATGGAGGTCTTTACCCAGTTCTCCAGCGATCTGGACGAGGAGACCAAGAACCAGCTGGCCTACGGCCAGAGCCTGATGTACATCCTGCGTCAGGGCCGGTGCAGCCCGCTGAGTCAGGCCCAGCAGATCGTCACGCTGGTGACGGCTATGGCCCGCGTCTATCAGCAGGTGCCGGTTTCTCAGGTCTGCCCGCTGCGTGACTTTATTCTGGGCGAGTTCGCCGCCGGACGCCCCCAGCTCATGCAGGAGCTGGAGCAGGGCGCGGCGCTGACCGACGAGGTGCGCCAGCAGATCGTGGACTTTGCAAAGACCGCGCTGGAGAAGTTCCGGCGCGCAGGCGGGCGGTGAGGCCATGGCCAGCACAAGTGAGATCCGCCGCCGCATCGGAAGCGTCCGGCAGACCCAGAAGATCACCCACGCCATGTACCTGATCTCCCAGTCCAAGCTGCGCAAGGCCAAGCAGGACCTGAACAACACCCGCCCCTATTTCGACGCACTGCAGACGGAGATCGGCCGTGTGTTCAACGCGGACGCCCATGTGGAGAGCCGCTACCTGCGGGACGCGGAGGAGAAGCCGCTGCCCGGCGTGGCCGCTTGCCTGCTCATCACGGCGGATAAGGGACTTGCCGGTGCCTACAACCAGAACGCCATCCGTCAGGCCCAGCAGTTCCTGTCGGATCACGAGGGCGCGGTGCTGTATGTGGTGGGCGAGTACGGCCGCCGCTGGTTCACCCAGCGGGGCATCCCCATCGAAAAGAGCTTTCTCTACACCGCGCAGAACCCCACGCTGCGGCGCGCCCGTCAGATCGGCGAGCTGCTGCTGGAGCGGTACGACGCCGGTGAGATCAACGCTGTCCACATCATCTACACGGACATGAAAAACGGGCTGGAGGCCACGGTGCGTCAGGCACAGGTGCTGCCCCTGACGCGGGAGCACTTCTCCGCAGCCCAGGCCAGCACGGCGGGCGACCCCACCTTTGAGTATGTTCCCAGCCCCGCCGCGGTGCTGGACAACGCGGCACGCAGCTGCCTCACCGGCTTCATTTACAGCGCGCTGGTGGACAGCTTCTGCAGCGAGCAGTCCGCCCGCATGACCGCCATGAACGCGGCGGATCAGAACGCGGAGGACCTGCTGAAGGACCTGTCCGTGCAGTACAATCGGGCGCGTCAGGCCGCCATCACCCAGGAGATCACCGAGGTCTCCGCCGGTGAGCGCGCCCAGCGCAGCAAGAAAGAAAAGGAGGGCTGACCTCAATGAAACAAGGAACCATCACGGGCATTTCCGGTCCCGTGATCGACGTACATTTCCCGGAGGGGAGCCTGCCCGCCATCAATGAAGCGCTGACCGTGGAGGCAAACGGTACGCGCTGCACCATGGAGGTGGAGCAGCATCTGGAGAACAAGACGGTGCGCTGCGTCATGATGGCCGGCAGCGACGGCCTCAGCCGGGGCCTGACCGTCACCGCTACCGGCCACGGCATCTCCGTGCCGGTGGGCGAAGCCACGCTGGGCCGCATGTTCAACGTACTGGGCGACCCCATCGACGGTGAGGCGCCGGTCAGCGCCGACGTGCCCCGCTGGGAGATCCACCGTCCCGCCCCCGGCTTTGCCCAGCAGATGCCCGCCGCCGACATTCTGGAAACGGGCATCAAGGTCATTGACCTCATCGAGCCGTACCCCAAGGGCGGCAAGATCGGCCTGTTTGGCGGTGCCGGCGTGGGCAAGACCGTGCTCATTCAGGAGCTGATCCACAACGTTGCCATGGAGCATGGCGGCTACTCCATCTTCACCGGCGTGGGCGAGCGCAGCCGCGAGGGCAACGACCTCTGGGGCGAGATGCAGGAGAGCGGCGTGTCTGACAAGACGGCGCTGGTGTTCGGCCAGATGAACGAATCCCCCGGCGTCCGTATGCGCGTGGCACTGTCGGGTCTGACCATGGCAGAGTATTTCCGCGACGTGGAGCACAAGGACGTGCTGCTGTTCATCGACAACATCTTCCGCTTCGTGCAGGCGGGCAGCGAGGTCTCCACGCTGCTGGGCCGCATGCCCTCCGCCGTGGGCTACCAGCCTACTCTGGCCAGCGAGATGGGCGCTCTGCAGGAGCGCATCACCTCCACCAAGGACGGCTCCGTCACCTCCGTGCAGGCGGTGTACGTTCCCGCCGACGACCTGACCGACCCCGCCCCCGCCACCACGTTCTCCCATCTGGACGCCACCACCGTGCTGAGCCGTAAGATCGCGGAGCAGGGCATCTACCCCGCCGTGGACCCGTTGGAGTCCACCTCCCGCATTCTGGATCCGGACATCGTGGGCGAGGAGCACTACAACATTGCCCGCGCCGTCCAGTCCACCCTGCAAAAGTACCGTGAGCTGCAGGATATCATCGCCATTCTGGGCATGGAGGAGCTCAGCGACGAGGACAAAAAGACAGTCGCCCGCGCCCGCCGCATCCAGCGCTTCCTGTCCCAGCCCTTCTATGTGGCGGAGAAGTTCAGCGGCGCCCCCGGCGTGTTCGTGCCCCTGCACGAGACGCTCCGCGGCTTTAAGGAGATCCTGTCCGGCAGCATGGACGAGTACCCCGAGGCGGCCTTCTTCAACGCCGGCACCATTGACGACGTGATCCGCAAGGCGGAGCAGATGAAGAAAGGCGGCATGTGATGGCAGCGCCGTTCCATCTGGATATTCTGGCGGCCAGCGTCCCGTTTTACCGGGGTGACTGCGTATCGCTGGTGCTGCCCACCACCGACGGCGAGTACGGTATTCTGGCCGACCACAGCAACGCCGTGGGCGCCGTCACCGCCGGTGAGCTGCGGTTCGAGACGGCGGAGGGAGAGCAGCGCCGCGCCGCCGTGGCCCCGGGCCTTTTCAAGGTGGAGAATGGCCGCGTGCTGCTGCTGGTGGACGCGGCCGAGCGTCCCGAGGACATCGACGTGAACCGCGCCCTCCGCGCCCGTGAGGAGGCGGAGGAGGAGCTGCGCCAGAAACGCAGCATGGCGGAATACCACCTGGCCCAGAGCCAGCTGGCCCGCGCCATGAACCGCCTCCGCGTCAGCGGCCGCGGCTGAGAACCAGCAAAAAAGCGAAAAAGAACGTCCCCGGTGGGGACGTTCTTTTTTCGCTTACAGCAGCCTGCTGATGCCCACAAACAGGCACCCCAGACCAAAAAACGCCGCGATCAGCAGCAGGACCACCGGCCAGAACCGTTTGCCCATCACCTGCGGGTCCATGAACGGGTAGGGGTAGCAGCGCTTCGTGTGGCCGATGGGCTTTCCCGTGGCCCCACGGGCCATACCGAAGGCAAAGTAGGCCAGCGGCAGCACCAGCCACCAGACGGCGTGGCCGATGGCGAGGCCGGACTTGTCCTGCCACAGCAGCCACTGCACCACCGTCAGCCACGGCACGGCGTAGTGGACACACAGGTTGCCGAGGCTGCTGAATCCGATGTCCGACAGCGCCTTGCCGCCCTTTTTCGCCGATGGCACCAGCACCCACTGGTAGATGAGGTGAGTCACGAAGATGCACAGCGTCATGCTCAGGGCCACGCCGGCGGAGCTGAGCCACCGGAACACGCCGCACTGTGGATCGTGGCCGCTGACCCCCAGCGTCAGCTGGTACACCGCCAGCAGCAGGTTGCTGAGGTTGGTGTAAAAGACGAAGAATCCAGGCCGGATGCGGCCCGTCACCGGCAGCGTGGAGTGAAAATACAGTCCCACCAGGCCCAGCAGGCCCAGAAACAGCGCGGACAGCCGCAGCATCATTCCGCCCTCAGCTCCTTCAGCCGTCCGATCTCACGAGCGTAGCCCGCCAGATCGTTGGGCGTTTCCAGAATAAAGGGCAGGTCCCGCAGCGCGGGGTGATTGATGATGCGGCCAAAGGCCGCCTCCCCCAAATAGCCCTCGCCGATGCGGGCGTGGCGGTCCTTGTGGGCGCCCAGCGGGTTCATGCTGTCGTTGATGTGGACGGCCTTCAGCCGCTCCAGCCCGATGACGCGGTCGAACTCCGTCAGCACGCCGTCGATGTCGCCCGCGATGTCGTACCCCGCGTCGGAGATATGGCAGGTATCCATGCACACGCCCATCTGGGTGTTCAGCGCCACGCGGTCCAGTATCTCCCGCAGCTCCTCGAACCGGCCGCCCACCTCAGAGCCCTTGCCCGACATGGTCTCCAGCAGCACCGTGGTGTGCTGCTCCGGCTTCAGGATGGCGTTCAGCGTCTCGGCGATCTGGCTGATGCCCACCTCCATGCCCTGCTCCGTGTGGCTGCCCGGGTGGAAGTTGTAGTAGTTGCCGGGGAGATATTCCATCCGCTTCAGGTCGTCCGCCAGCGTCATGCGGGCGAATTCGCGGGTGCGCTCCGTTTTGGAGCAGGGGTTGATGGTGTAGGGCGCGTGGGCCACCAGACGGCCGAAGCCGTTGGCCTGCGCCAGCGCCAGAAACGCCGCCGCGTCGTCGGGGTCAATGGCTTTCGCTTTACTGCCCCGGGGATTGCGGGTGAAGAACTGGAACGTGTTGGCGCCGATGGACAGCGCCGTTTTCCCCATGGCCAGAAAGCCCTCCGAGGCGGACAGATGACAGCCGATGGTCAGCATAGTTTTTCTCCTTTCACAGGGCCAGCGTCCGGACGTCCGCCCTGCCGTTTTCAATGGTAAGGATGCCGCAGGTGGGGTGCAGCGGGTCTCCGGCGGCCCCGGGGTTCAGCACCAGCAGGGCCCCGTCGTTGTCCACCAGAGGCCGGTGGGTGTGGCCGAACAGCAGCACCTGCGCGCCGCACTCACGTGCCGCCCAGACAGCCCGCATCACGTCGGACTTCACGCCCCGCGTGTGGCCGTGGAGCATCAGGATACGCACGCCGCCCAGCTCGATGAGCCGCTCCGGCTGGTCGCAGCTGCCGTAGTCGCAGTTCCCGGGCACGCCCTCCATGGGCAGCATGGGAAACGCCTGCCGCAGCTTCTCCAGATCCCGCTGGCAGTCGCCCAGATGCAGTACATAGCCGGGGTGTACCTGCTCCACCGCTTGTATCAGTTTGTCCACTTTCCCATGGGAGTCGGATACCACCAAAACATTCATAGGCCCCTCACACTTGATGTAATGAAGGGTATTTTACCACAAAGCGGTTGAAAAAACAATTCATTTCCCGTATGATTAGGGCAGTTGAGAGGAGGTGTTGTCATGACCGGAGGTGTGGTGGAGCTGGACCTGCACGGCATGAATACCTATCAGGCCCAGATCGCGGTGGATGCGGCCCTGCGCCGCGCCGGAAACGGCACGTACCGCCTGCGGCTGATCCACGGCTATCGCGGCGGCACGGCCATTCGGGACATGCTGTGGCTGACCTACGGGCGGCGCAGCCAGGTGAAGCGCATGGTCAGCGTCAGTGAGGGCGTCACGGAGCTGGTGCTGCGGGAATACTATTGAGAAACGATTTCCGTGAAAGAGGTGTAAAGGTATGAAGCTTGCACAGATACAGATGCGCGTGGGCCCTGACAAGGCGGCGAACCTGCGCCACGCGGAGGCCCTGCTGGCCCGGGCAGCGGATGCGGACATGGCGGTGCTGCCGGAAATGTTCTGCTGTCCCTACGACAACGCCTGCTTCCGCGCCTACGGCGAGCCGGAGGGCGGGCCGGCCTATCAGATGCTGTCCCGCGCCGCAGCGGCCCACGGCCTGTGGGTGGTGGGCGGCTCTCTGCCGGAGCTGGACGGCGATAAGGTGTACAACACCAGCTATGTGTTCGACCCCACGGGCCGCTGCGTGGCCCGTCACCGGAAGATGCACCTTTTCGACATCGACGTGGTCGGCGGTCAGCGATTTCGCGAGTCCGACACCCTGTCGGCAGGAAATGAGATCACGGTGTTTGACACGCCCTGGGGCAAAATGGGGCTGTGCATCTGCTTTGACCTGCGGTTTCAGGAGCTGGCACAGCTGATGGCACTGGAGGGCGCACAGGTACTGCTGGTACCGGCGGCCTTTAATATGACCACCGGCCCCGCCCACTGGGAACTGCTGTTCCGGCAGCGCGCGGTGGACGGACAGCTGTTCACCGCAGGCACTTCACCGGCGCGGGACGAGACGGCATCCTACGTGGCCTGGGGCCACTCCATCGTCTGCGACCCCTGGGGCACGGTGCTGCACCAGTGCGGCGCCGGTGAGCAGGTGGTGGTGACGGAGTTGGACATGAGCCGTGTGTCCGCCATACGGGAACAGCTGCCTATTCTCTCAGCGCGCCGGACGGACGTGTACGATACCCGAAAAAAGTGATTGCCACGGGGGCATCAGACGGTGTATAATCGCAAAAAACATGAGGCGGGAGGACGTTCATGATGAAGAAGAATTATAAAGAGATGACAAAGCCTGAGCGGCAGGCGGAATACGCGGCTGTCAAGGCGGAATTCGAGGGGGCGAAGGCCCTTCATCTGGAATTGAACATGGCGCGGGGCAAGCCCAGCCGCCAGCAGCTGGACATGGTGACGCCCATGCTGCAGGTGCTGACCCAGCCGGAGCAGTTTGTATCCGACGGGGTTGAGACCCGCAACTACGGCGAGGTAGCGGGTATTCCCGCGGCGCGGAAGCTGTTCGCCGACATCCTGGGCTGCAAGCCGGAGCAGGTGTTCGTGGGCGGCAATGCCAGCCTGCAGCTGATGTACGATGCCATCTCCAAGGCGTTCACCCACGGCCTGCTCCACAGCGAGAAGCCCTGGGCCAAGCTGGATACGGTGAAGTGGATCTGCCCCGTCCCCGGCTACGACCGGCACTTTAAGGTGACGGGCAGCTTCGGTGTGGAGATGATCAACGTGCCCATGACCGACCAGGGTCCCGACATGGACATGGTAGAGGAGCTTATCAAGGATCCCGCCGTGAAGGGTATGTGGAACGTGCCCAAGTACTCCAATCCCGAGGGCGTGGTGTACTCTGATGAGACCATCCGCCGTCTGGCGGCCATGAAACCCGCCGCACCGGACTTTATGCTGATGTGGGACAACGCCTACTGCATCCACGAGTTCGACTGCGATTTCGTGCCGTTCTCCGACATCATCGGCCTGTGCGCCCAGTACGGCAACGCCGACATGGTGTACGAGTTCGCGTCCACCAGCAAGGTGACGTTCCCCGGCGCGGGCGTGGCGGTGATGGCGGCCAGCGAGGCCAACATCCAGTATTTCTCCAAGCTCATCAACATCCAGACCATCGGCTATGACAAGGTGAACCAGCTGCGGCACGTGCTGTACCTGCAGGATCGGGAGCACACGCTGGCGCTGATGAAGCGGCACGCGGCGGTGATGGCGCCCAAGTTCCACGCGGTGCTGAACGCGCTGGACGGTGAGATCGCGCCCCGTGGCATCGCGGACTACAAGCGGCCGGTGGGCGGCTACTTTATCAGCGTGGACACCATGCACGGGTGCGCCAAGCGCACGCTGGAGCTGTGCAGGGAGGCGGGTATCACCATGACCGGTGCGGGGGCCACGTTCCCCTACGGCAAGGACCCCAACGACAGCAACATCCGCATCGCGCCGTCCCTGCCGCCGGTGGCGGAGCTGGAGCAGGCCATCGCGGTGTTCTGCATCTGCCTGCGCCTGGCAGCGCTGGAAAAGCTGGGCGTGTAAGAATCTGACTGTGTATAAGACAAGAGCGCTGCGGCATGGCCGCAGCGCTCTTATGTTTTGCTGCTTTGTCAGGGGCGATTTCCCGCGTCCTTGCCTCCGGTGGAGGCTGCGATCTGAGCAAGTGGCGGCGAAACAAGCGGGGACGGGTAGGCCTGACCTCTTTTTGCAGTTCCTTTATTCCAGTGCGTCGTGGCTTTCGAATACATCGTGGACAGAGCCGCAGCGGTCGGCGGCGGGCGGCGTCTCCGCCGGCGCAGCGCCCTTTGCCATTTGCAGCTCCTGCCACTTCTCCCGGGTGATGAGGAGCTGTCGGGGCTTGGAGCCCTCGAAGGGTCCGACATAGCCCCTCTCCTCCATCTGGTCCACCAGCCGGGCGGCACGGGAGTAGCCCAGCTTCAGACGCCGCTGGAGCATGGACACGGAGGCCTGCCCCGTCTCCAGTACCACTTCCACGGCGGCGGGCAGCAGCTCGTCGCCGTCCTCGCCATCGACAGGCGTATCGGATGCGGCGCCCTTGCCCTTGTCGGACTTGGCGTCCACCGCCTGCTGGATCTTCTCGATGACATCCTGATCGTAATGGGCCTCGCCGGCGGTGTCCTTGACAAAGGCCACCACACGCTCGATCTCCTCCGGCGTGATGAAGCAGCCCTGTACGCGGGTGGGTTTGCTGTCGCCCAGCGGGGAGTAAAGCATATCGCCCTTACCCACCAGCTTTTCCGCGCCGGGGGTATCCAGAATGATGCGGGACTCCATGGAGCTGGCCACGGCGAAGGCGATGCGGCTGGGAATATTGGCCTTCATCAGGCCGGTGATGACATCGGCGGAGGGACGCTGGGTGGCCACCACCAGATGCATGCCGGCGGCACGGCCCATCTGGGCCACGCGGCAGATGGACTCCTCCACCTCCTTGGCAGCCACCAGCATCAAATCGGCCAGCTCATCGATGACCACCACCACAGTGGGCAGCTTCTTCACGTCCTCGTCCGTCTCGGACAGGGCGTTGTAGCCCGCCAGGTCCTTGACGCCCTTTTCGGAGAACATCTTATAGCGCTTCATCATCTCGAACACCGCCCACTGCAAAGCGCCCGCGGCCTTCTTGGGGTCCGTGACCACAGGGATCAGCAGGTGGGGGATGCCGTTGTAAGGCGCCAGCTCCACCATCTTGGGGTCCACCATGATGAAGCGCACCTCGTCGGGGGTGGACTTGTAGAGGATGCTGACGATCAGGGAGTTGGTACACACGGACTTGCCGGAGCCGGTGGTGCCGGCGATCAGCACGTGGGGCAGGCGGGCAATATTGCCCACGATGTTATTGCCGCCAATGTCCTTACCCACGGCGAAGGCCACGGGGGACGGGTGGCGGGTAAACTCCCGGGACTCGATAACATCGCGGATACGGACGGCGGTAACGGTGCGGTTGGGCACCTCGATGCCCACCACGGAGATCTTGTTGGGCACCGGCGCCACACGGACGCCGCTGGCGCCCAGTGCCAGAGCGATATCGTCGGACAGGTTGGTGATCTTGCTGAGCTTCACACCCTGCTCCAGAGTGAACTCGTAGCGGGTGACACTGGGTCCGTGGACCACGTCGCCCGCGGTGGCGTCCACGCCGAAGGAACGCAGGGCGTCCGCCAGGCGGCGGGAGTTGTTGCGCAGCTCCGCGCCCACCTCGGTGCAGTTGTCGGTGTGATTCTCCTCCAGCAGGGTGATGGGCGGGTAGCGGTAGATCTCCTCGCCCTGGGCCAGCTCCTGCTCGATGGCCTGTCCCACTTCCTGGGCGGCAGATTCCACCTCCTGCTGAACCTGAGCCTTCTTTCTCTTCTCGGACACCGGCTCCTTCACCGCTGCGGCCTCCTGTACTGCGGGAGCGGCAGGAGCTGTCGATGCCGCAGGGGCTGCCGGTGCGGCGGGGACGGCGGGCGCGGCAGCGGCGCGGTCCAGCACCTCGTCCGGCGTCCGGACGGCGGCACTGCGGCGGGGGAAGAAGTCCTTCTTCTCGCCGCTCTCCATGGCGGAGGGCGCGCCGTCCAGCGGGATATCGATGTTCACCCGCTTTTTGGCGGGCTTCTCTTTCACAGGCTTCTCCGGTACAGGCGCTTTCCGCGGAGCCGCAGGCTCGAAGCCCTCCAGATCGTCCTCGTCCTCCTCGTCCTCCCAGCGGCTGCTGCGGTACTCCTTCATTTTATCCACGGCCTGCTGCGGCGTCATGTGCAGCGCGCCCAGCAGCGCCGCCACCAGCAGCACCACGAACACCACCACAGACACCACCTTGCTCAGCAGCGCCTCGCTGCCCAGTGCCAGGCCGCCGGCCACCACGCCGCCGCAGGTCAGGGTCTGTCCGTCCTTCCACAGCTGGGGCAGCAGGCCGCTGCCCAGCTCATAGGCCGTGCGGCACAGCAGCAGGTGGCACAGCATTCCCGACAGCAGCGGCACCAGCAGGGTGCAGGTGGTGCGCAGGATCACGGGGCGGCCCTGATGCCGCAGCTGGATCACCGCCACGGCCAGCAGCGCCGGCGCCGCCAGAAAATACCCGTACCCCAGCGTGCCCTTCAACACCTTGGCGATAAACGTCAGGAGCAGGGCGTCCACCTGAAAATAGCTGACCAGTACGCACAGTGCCAGCAGCAGGCAGACCACGCCGCCGATGAGCCGCGCCAGTCCGTTATAGGCGGGCGGCTCCGGCTTGGGCGGCGCCTTTTTCTTTTTTGTGGTCTTCTTTTGCGTCGATGCCATAGTTTTCCTCACTTCATCTCACTTGACGGCCTGCAGTACCAGCGTCAGGATACCCACCGCCCAGCAGTAGTAGGCGAACGCGCCGAAGCGGCCCTTGTCCGCCACGTATTTCAACAGGCGGATGCACAGATACCCCGATACGGCGGCAGTGACGACGCCCAGCAGGTACATGGGCACCTCCGCCGTGTTGATGCCGGCCTTCGTCGCATCGCTCAGGGACAGGATGTTGGCGCCCAGCACCGCAGGGATGCTCAGCAGGAACGAGAACCGCACGGCGAACCTGCGCTCGTAGCCCACGAAGCAGCCGGCGGTGATGGTCATGCCGGAGCGGGACACGCCGGGCAGCGTGGCCACCGCCTGGCCCACGCCCACCAGCAGGGCGTCCAGCCACGTGGCGCTGCGCTCGGTCTTGCGGCCCTTGCGGACCCGATCGCACAGGAACAGCAGAAAACCGGTGACGATCAGCGCTGCGCCCACGAATACCATATTATCGGCAAGCCCCTGCACGCTTTTGCGGATGGGCAGCACCGCGAACAGCGGCAGTGTGCCCACGATGATGAGCAGGATCAGCCGCCGCGCCGGCGGTACCGGCGATGGTGTGGAGCGATGGGCAAGGTCCCCGATGCCGCGGAAGAACTCCACCACCATGTCGCAGATGTCCTTCCAATAGGCGGCGAACACCGCGATCAGCGTACCCAGATGCAGCAGTACGTCGAAAAATTCCGGCACGCTGCCTGCGCCCTCCAGGCCCAGCAGGTTCTGCGCGATAGCCAGATGGCCGGAGCTGGAGATGGGCAGGAACTCTGCCACGCCCTGTACCAGCCCCAGTAGGAAGGATGTTACGTATGTCATAACCACACCTCACGTGTTATTTTCGAATTCTTATCGTTATATATTGTCGCAATTATCCCATTTGTTGTCGGAACGTTTACCATAACAAGGATACTATACCATAGATATGGGGAAAATGCCACTGGAATTTGACATCCGCCGGTCTCGGGCAAGAGTTTCTTATTGCGCTATTTTTTTTAGGCAGCGCAACTCTTTTGACGAAATTCACAAAAATATGATGGACAATTTCTACGGCTTGACCGTTGTGAGAAACCTGCTTTTATGGTATCCTGATGCAAATAACGCAGAGGGCCACCCCTGCGGTATACCGGATGCTCAGCAGGGGATGCCGCGGGGGCTTCCCCTGCCTGCATATTCCGAGAAAGGCGGTGAGTGAACTGTACCGTGAAAAAATAGAGAGTCTTCAGGCGGAGGAGAGCCGTCTGCTGGCGCAGAAGGCTGCGGCGCAAAGCGCGGCGGCGGAGATGGTGCGGCAGGCGGAAAAGGACGGCGCGTCGCTGGTGTCCCAGGCCCAGGAGGCGGCGCGGCGCGCCGCGGCCGATGCCCTGCGTCAGGCGGAGGCCCAGGCCGAGACGGAGCGGCAGGCCATGCTGGATCGCACCGAGAAGGACTGCGATGCCCTGCGTGCCGTGGCTATGGCGCGGATGGACGGCGCCATGGACTACCTGCTGGAAAAGGTGGTGAAGCGGTAGATGGCCATTGTCAAAATGAAGCGTTTGCAAGTGCTGGCGCTGGCGCGTGACCACGATGCCATACTCCGCCGACTCCAGCACATGGGCTGTCTGGAGATCAGCGAGCCGGATGTACAGGCGCTTCCCGACACCCTGCGCCGGTGCGATACTGCGGCAGCGGACCTGCTGGCCCGCCAACGGCAGCTGCAATCGGCCATAGACATCCTGCGCCGCACCGCGCCGCCTCAGAAAACGGGTCTGCTGACGCCGCGTCCCCGCATCTCCGAGCGGGAATATCTGGACGAGGCGGCGCTGGCATCGGAGCTGGAAACGGCCCAGCACATCAATGAACTGGCGGCGGACGTGAACCGCCTCACCGCCAAGGAGACCCAACTCCGCAGCGAGCAGGCCGCCCTGACGCCCTGGAGGAGTCTGGATATCCCGCTGGAGCTGACGGAGACGCGGTGGTGCGATATCACCACCGGCACGCTGCCCCCCTTCGCCGTATGGGAGGAGATACAGGGCACACTGAGCCAACAGGTGCCGGAATCGGAGGCGTACCTGCTGTACGCCGACCGGCAGCAGCAGGGCATCCTGCTGCTGACCCACAAGGCTGTGACGGCTCAGGCGCTGGAGCTGCTGCGCAGCTTCGGTTTCTCCGGCGGGCAGCTCAAGGGCCGCCATGGTACACCGGAGGAAAACCTGACGGCGCTGGCGGACAGTCTGCGTCAGACCGCCGCGGAAAAGGACGCCGCCCTGCAGGAGCTGGCCGGCTTAGGCGGGAAGCTCCCCGACATGCAGCTGTGCAGCGACCGGCTGAACTCCCGTCTCATGCGGGAGGAGAACCGGAAACGGCTGATGACCGATGGCTGCATCGTGGCCTTTGACGGCTGGGTGCCGGCGGAGAAGCTGCCGCAGCTGACGGCATGGCTGGACACGCTGGACTGTGCCTACGACCTCAGCGACCCCACGCCGGAGGAGATCCCCGACGTGCCGGTGGCGCTGAAGGGCAACATCCTGACCCGCTCCATGAACTGCATCACGGAGCAGTACTCCATGCCCGCCTACGACGGCGTGGACCCCAACCCCCTGATGGCGCCGTTCTTCCCCTTCTTCTTTGGCATGATGCTGGCGGACCTGGGCTA
>ENA-UERC01001162-UERC01001162.1-human-gut-metagenome-genome-assembly--contig:-NODE-1162-length-16312-cov-6.829689_pt1 | contig 16312 bp, 16 predicted proteins | sample MGYA00242955_ERZ507955 | MGnify/ENA primary metagenome ERZ507955 (study PRJEB26167, sample SAMN06115394) | human gut metagenome | host: Homo sapiens | place: China:Hubei | collected 2016-04-27... | reverse complement strand
GAAAGAGTAAATATCTACTGTGCAGGACTAAATTCTACCGCCCTGTAGGGCAGTGGAATTTAAAATTTCATTTTAGGAAAGGAAAACTTAAGAGAATCTAAATTGACTTGCAACATAAACTTATATAAAATAAAAAGCGCGGAGATGTTCGCAGAGTTCATTTCAAACGAAGAGGAGGAATTTTATATGATATGTCCGAAGTGCGGCAGTGAAATGCCGGATGACAGTACATTCTGCACCAGATGCGGAGCCAGCTTACATACAGGAACACAGGAAAATCAGAATTCGCAGGGGACGCCATACGGCTACGGAAATCCACAGGGAAACAACGGAGCGTATTATGGCAATCCACAGATGAACAATGGTATGCCGTACGGGCAGCCTTATGTAGATCCTAAGGATCATTCCACAGAATTTGACGGAAAAGATATTGCGGAGCACAAACTGTTTGCAATGCTTCCATATCTTCTGGGAATTTTGGGAACTATCGTGGCACTTCTTGTGGCGAAGGATTCTCCTTATGTCGGATTTCATGTGCGTGAGGGAATCAGGATACTTGTGTCTGAAGTTCTGCTGGGACTGATTACCGTAGTGTTCTGCTGGACCGTTGTCGTTCCGATTGCAGCAGCCGTATGTTTTATCATTTTACTGGTTGTCCGTATCATCAGTTTTGTTAACGTCTGCAATGGAAAGGCAAAGGAAGCTGCTATAGTCAGCAATTTCGGATTTTTGAAATAACTTATAAAGATCCAATGAAAAAGAGAAGAAGATTCTGCATGCTATGTAAGAATCTTCTTCTCTTTTTTGTGGAAACATGGGATGTTTAATTGAGAAGAATGGAAAAAGTCAGGGAATTTCCATCTTCACTTTTGGCAGAAATTTTCCCTTTGTGTGCGGTTACAATGGCGTAGACTACGGTAACATCTTTATACATAGAAGATAAGACGGGAACCTTAAATAAACTTAAAACATTCGTAAGTTTTGTCGTTTTACAGGACAACATACTTTTTACATTGAATTTACATTAGTCTGGTTATGCATTTTACACAGACCCGATAAGATAACAACTGTAATGAGGAACAACATGAAAGAAAGAGGAGAAAATCATGAAAAACAAACTTGTAAAAATGATGGCTTTACTGACAGCAACAACAATGGTCGCTGCAGGTGTGATGGGATGTGGTTCTGACAGCAGTGATGCAAATACAGATACAACGGCATCTGATACAACTGCAAATGCAGATGCAGATACAACAGATGGAGCGGATCTGAGTGGAACCGTTACACTGGCAGGAAGTACTTCCATGGAGAAGCTTGCAAATGCCATGAATGAAGCATTCATGGAGAAATATCCGAATGTTTCCGCAACCGCAGAGTTTACCGGATCCAGTGCAGGAATTGAATCTCTGGAGGCAGGAAGCGTTGATATCGGAGATGCTTCCCGTGCCCTTTCTGACGATGAGAAAAGCCAGGGTATCGTAGAGAACATTGTGGCAATTGATGGTATCGCAGTTATTACAGATACAGCAAACACAATCACAGATATTAAGTCTGAAGATCTTGCAAAAGTATATACCGGAGAGATTACAAACTGGAAAGATCTCGGCGGACCGGATGAGCAGATCGTAGTCATCGGCCGTGAGGCGGGATCTGGTACAAGAGATGCGTTTGAGGAATTGATGGATGTAAAGGATTCCTGCAAATATGCACAGGAACTTGATTCTACAGGTGCTGTTTTGGCAAAGGTTGCAGCAACTCCGGGAGCAGTTGGATATGTATCTTTAGATGTGCTGGATGACACCGTAAATGGATTAAAGATCAACTCTGTAGAGCCGACAGAAGACAATATTCTTGCAGGAGACTATGTATTACAGAGACCGTTCGTAATGGCTACCAAGGGTGAGATTTCTGAGCAGAGTAAGCAGGTACAGGCATATTTCGACTTTATCAACTCTGCAGACGGACAGAATGTTATCAAGTCTGTAGGACTGATCATCCCAAACAGCAAATAATGTAAATTAAGAAACACGTAAACAGGCAAACGAGGATAAAGATATGACAGGCGGCAAAGCAACAAAGCACATCGTGGAAACGATTGCAAAAGTAATATTTCTGGTATGCGCAGCCGTTGCCATTGTAGCAGTTCTTTCCATAACGGTTTATATGTTTGCAAAGGGCACCCCGGCACTGGCAAAGGTCGGGGTGATTGACCTGTTATTTGGAACTGTATGGCAGCCGACAGCAGCAACACCATCTTATGGCATTTTATACATTATTCTGACTTCAATTATAGGTACTGCAGTTGCAATTTTGATCGGTGTACCGATTGGAATTCTGACAGCGGTATTTATCACGGAAGTAGCCAACAAAAAGCTGGCAGCAATTGTTCAGCCAGCGGTAGAACTACTGGCTGCGATTCCGTCTGTAATCTACGGATTGTTGGGGCTTATGGTTTTAAATCCATTGATGTACCGTTTGGAAAAGCGGGTATTTGCAGGCAGCACCACCCATCAGTTTACCGGTGGTTCCAATCTGCTTTCTGCGATTATTGTGCTGGCAATTATGATTCTGCCAACCGTGATAAACATCAGTGTTTCTTCGATCCGTGCAGTACCCGGACATTTAAAGTCGGCTTCTCTTGCACTTGGGGCAACACATATCCAGACGATATTTAAAGTGATGATCCCGGCAGCAAGATCTGGTATTATGACAGGTGTAGTGCTTGGAATCGGACGTGCGCTCGGAGAGGCTATGGCGATCAATATGGTTGCCGGAGGTTCTGTAAATCTGCCGTTCCCATTCAATTCGGTACGTTTCCTGACGACACAGATCGTCAGCGAGATGAGTTATGCCGAAGGACTTCACCGGGAGGTACTCTTTACGGTAGGTCTGGTATTGTTTATCTTTATTATGATTATCAATCTGGTCCTTGCACAGGTGGAAAAGAAAGGAGCCGTTGAACAATGACAGAAAAGAATACCAGTATTCGTACCAAAACAAGGCATCCGGCGGATTTCCTTACTTATATTGCCATCTATGTATGTGCAATTATTTCCGTTGCACTGCTTCTTGGGATCATTATCTATGTATTTGCCAAAGGTATCCGGAGTGTAAATTGGGAGTTTCTTACCAGTGTGACATCTGTATTAAAGGGAACGACCGGTATTGCAGGAAATATTGTAAATACGCTTTATATTATCATTGTAACGATGCTGATTGCTACCCCCATCGGTGTTGGGGCTGCCGTTTATTTAAATGAGTATGCAAAACCGGGAAAATTAGTCAGTCTGATTGAATTTGCCACAGAGACACTTGCGGGGATTCCGTCCATTATCTTTGGTTTGTTTGGTATGATGTTTTTTGGACAGACTCTGCATTTGAAGTATTCTATCCTCACAGGTTCGTTTACTCTGACTCTGATGGTACTTCCTCTGATCACCCGAAATACACAGGAAGCGTTAAAAACGGTTCCGGACAGTTACCGCAGCGGTGCCATCGGTCTGGGAGCAGGAAAGTGGCATATGATAAGGACTATTTTACTGCCGTCAGCGATGCCGGGAATCATCACCGGTGTTATTCTTGCCATCGGACGAATTGTCGGTGAGTCAGCAGCCCTGTTGTTTACGGCGGGAAGCTCGGGTCTCCTCCCGAAGAGCTTTGCAGATCTGTTTACAAAGGCGAAAATGCCGGCAGGAACACTTACCATTCAGCTTTACCTGAGCGCGACCAAGGGGGAATTCGGAGTGGCATTCGGTATTGCTGTGGTTCTGCTGATGATTGTTCTTGGCATTAACCTGCTTACCAAAGCGCTGGCAAAGAAATTTGATGTCAACCGCAGATAAATAAATATATATATAAAGAAATCCTTCGGAAAACCGCTTCCGAAGGATTTTTGCGTATTTTTGAAAAGCTATGCGCTGGTAGGCATGGGAACATGCGTCAGGTTCTGCCGCACCTCCTGAAACTGTTCCGGAATATCTTCTATAGGCATGTTTTGCAGTACATCGGTGGTGCCGGCTTTTAATGCGGTTTCGTAATACCAGCATTTATAATCCAGGGTATTAAGTGTCTGCTGCAGGGAAGCCATCTGCTCCAGCAGGACGGTGCGCTGCTGCTGGAATAACTCTAAACGTTCCTGAATTGTGGAATCTCCCTGTTGCAGAAGGACAATGTATTTTTTGATATCTTTGATTGACATTCCTGCTTTTTTCAGACATTCGATGATCTGCAGCCATTCGTAGTCTTTCTCCCGAAACATCCGGTTACCGCCGGAAGAACGTTCCACAAAGGGAAGAAGGCCTTCTTTATCGTAATATCGCAGTGTGGAACCCGCAAGCCCAAGCATTTTTGCCATTTGTCCAACCGTATATGTCATATGCACATTCTCCTTTTTGTAATTGCTTTTTTCTTGGATTATAAATTTCTCTGTGAAATCAGTCAATGGCTGTTTTACGGGTTTCTTAGAAAATAATAAAGGAAGAAAAGGTGCCTGAAAATATTTAACAGAAAATCCGGGAATACTTATGAATGACAATCATTACGGAAACCGTAATAAACCAATTTCATAAAGGAGGAAGAAATGACGGAACCGGATACTATAAAATTATTGAGAGAATGCGACGCGGGAATCAAGATGGGAACGGCATCCATCGGGGAGGTCCTCGAAAAAACAACCAATGAAAAATTAAAAAAACTGCTGGAAATATGTAAAGAAGGGCATGAAAAACTGAAAGAAGAAATTCAGAATAAACTAGAACAATGTCACGATACGGGAAAAGATCCAAATCCGATGGCACAGGGAATGTCCTGGATGAAAACAAATGTAAAACTTGCCATGGATGAATCGGATGCAACGATCGCAGATCTGATAACGGACGGCTGTAACATGGGAGTAAAATCTTTAAGCCGTTATCTGAACCAGTATCAGGCTGCAGATGAGGAAACAAAGGATATTGCAAAGAAATTGATAAAACAGGAAGAAGAATTAAGCATTCATATGCGGCCATTCTTATAATTTAGGTTGAATTTTGTATAAAAGCACACTATAATATATAGAGTTTATATATTAAAAAGAAGGATGTGAAGTGATGAAACTGGGAAATCCTAAGACAAATGCGGACGTCCAAATGTCGGAAGCATTTGTCACAAGTGTGTTTTTGGCACTGTCCGGAGGCTTTCAGGATGCGTATACATATTTTACGCGTGAGGAAGTATTTTCCAATGCACAGACGGGAAATATTGTTTTGATGAGTACGCACCTGATGATGGGAGAATGGCTGGATGTGTTACGATACTTATTACCGCTTCTGGCATTTGCATCGGGCGTTTTCTTTGCAGAGAAGATTCATGTGATCTTTAAATATGCTAAGAAACTGCACTGGCGGCAGGGTGTGCTTTTGATGGAAATTGCGATTCTGTTTTTTGTTGGATTCATGCCAAAACACCTGGATCTGTTGGCTACCGTGCTGGTATCGTTTGCATGTGCAATGCAGGTACAGACGTTCCGGAAAGTCAGCGGATATTCCTATGCCAGCACAATGTGCATCGGAAATCTTCGTAGCGGAACAGAAGCATTTACCGGTTATCTGCAGACCCATGACACAGAAAAATTAAAAAAGGCACTGTATTATTTTGGCATTATTTTATTTTTCGGACTCGGGGCTGGTATTGGAGGAAATCTCTCTATCCGGTTTGGATATCATATGATCTGGGTATCGAGCGGACTGCTTCTGATCAGTTTTCTGCTCATGTTTGTGGAAAAGATGGACCGGTAAATTCATCGGAAAGATATCGGCGTGGTCTCTATGCCGATAAAATTCATGTAAAAGATACCATTGTGGTACCTATATACCGAAAATTTAATATTTAGATACCGGAAAGTCTCTATAGATCAAAAATTGCTTTTTCAGGTACCACTTTTATAAAAAAAGCGGTATCCGGAGAAGCAATTTTTACCATATAGGTGACATGTCCAGATTTCTAGCATTAAAATTTTGAGAAAACGTCACCTTAGGCTTTAATTTTTCATCTATAGATACCGGGCCTTATCATCAATTAATTTATCGGGATGTCTTTCAATTATATTTTCTTCAACCAACAGGAAGAAATGTCCCCCTTCTTACGTCACTTAGAGAAATCTTATATTTAAAACATCAACCTGCAAATTTAGCGTGTCAAGAAAACTTACATCCATTACATTGATTTTGCAAAAATTTTACATTCCCAGTCCAGTGCATTTTACAATCTCTCTTTATAATATTCATAAATCCTAAGAAATGGATAATTGCAGTGTGAGAAAACCATTGCAGATGAGGAGAGAAACATGGAAAAACGAACAAAAATTACTGTCCGTGATCTGAACCTGTATTACGGTGAAAACCATGCACTCAAGGATGTAAACATGAATATTCGTGAGAATTGTGTGACCGCTTTTATCGGACCGTCCGGATGTGGAAAATCAACATTCTTAAAAACCATCAACCGGATGAATGATCTGGTAGATGGTGTGAGAATCACAGGAGAAGTGAAACTGGATGATGAGGATATCTATGCAGAGGGTGTAGATACAACCGTTCTTCGGAAAAGAATTGGCATGGTGTTTCAGCAGCCGAACCCGTTTCCGATGAGTATTTATGACAACATTGCATATGGTCCGCGTGTACATGGAATGAAAGATAAGTCAAAACTGGATGCCATCGTTGAAGAAAGTCTGCGCGGAGCAGCTATTTTTGATGAGGTCAAGGATCGTTTAAAGAAATCCGCTCTGGGGCTTTCCGGTGGACAGCAGCAGCGTATCTGTATTGCCCGTGCACTTGCCGTACAGCCTGAGGTTCTGTTGATGGATGAGCCGACATCTGCACTGGACCCGATTTCCACATCAAAGATTGAAGAACTGATGGAGGATCTGAAAAAGAAATACACGGTAGTTGTTGTTACCCATAATATGCAGCAGGCAGTGCGTGTATCGGATGATACGGCATTTTTCCTTGTAGGGGAAATGGTTGAGTTTGGCGATACGAAAACAATTTTTTCTTATCCGAAAGATAAACGGACAGAAGATTATATTACAGGGAGGTTTGGTTAATGCGCTCAAAGTTCGATGAGCAGCTTAGACTGCTCAATCAGGAAATGATGTATATGGGAACCATGATTGAGGATTCCATCCAGAAAGCAATAGAAGCATTGATAGATCAGAATGCGCAGCTTGCAGAAAAAATCATGAATTCAGATTCGGATGTGGATCATGAACAGAAGAAAATTGAAAACATCTGTTTTAATCTGCTGATGCAGCAACAGCCGGTTGCAAGGGATCTGCGTGTGATTTCCGCAGCAATGAAGATGGTAACGGATATGGAACGAATTGGAGACCATGCAGCAGATATCTCGGAAATCACAATCATGCTTTCAAAAGAACCGTATGTGCTGAATCTGGATGATATCAAAAAGATGGCGAGTGAAACCGTAATTATGTTGATCCGCAGCATCGAAGCATATGTGGAAAAGGATATGAATAAGGCACAGGAAGTCATCCGGCATGATGATATTGTAGATGACCTGTTTGATAAAAATAAGGCAGATATCATTGAACTGATCCGGCATGATCCGGAAAAAGGCGAGCAGGCGGCGGATATGCTGATGGTTGCAAAATATTTTGAACGAATCGGAGACCACGCGACCAATATTGCAGAATGGGTTATCTTTGCATTGAATGATAAAAAGAAATAAAAGAATCCTAACAGTGGATAGAACTTTACATAAATTTTACATAAACGATACTTTGGATTTTACATGTCGTATGCTATGATAAGAAACAGATAGAATACGTGTGAGAGGGCGGTCTTGTGCAGGCATGGCCGTCCTGCTTGATGTTGCAGAGGTATATATAAAGATAGACAGAGGGAAAAAGTTATGGCATTGATTTATATCGTGGAAGATGATGAAAATATCAGGGAGATTGAGACAATTGCATTGAAAAACAGCAATTACATGGTCTGCGCATTTGAAAAGGCAACTACATTTTATAAAAAACTGGAGGATATTATGCCGGATCTGGTGCTTTTGGATGTTATGCTTCCGGATGAGAGTGGGTATGATATTGTGCGTAAACTGCGGAAAAATCCTGCAACAAAGAAACTGCCAATTATTATGGTGACAGCAAAGACAGCAGAAATGGATATGATCAAAGGACTGGATGAAGGTGCGGATGATTATATTAAGAAACCATTTTCTATTATGGAGCTGATTACGAGAGTAAAAGCACTTTTGCGGCGGACGGAGACGGAGGATGTCAAGATCCTGCAGGTTGAAAATATTACACTGGATCACGAACGCCATATGGTTTTTGTAGACGACAAACCGGTAGAGCTGACGTTTAAGGAGTATGAACTGCTTCGTCTGCTGATGACCAATCCGAGTGTTGTATTGTCCAGAGAGGTCATCATGCGTCATGTATGGGGGACAGAATTTGAGGGCGAATCCCGTACCGTTGATATGCATATCAAGACACTGCGGCAGAAGCTTGGAGAAGCGGGAAGTAAAATTCGTACCGTTCGAAATGTGGGATATGTGATAGAGTAAGGAGCTGTTATGAAGAAACGAATCAATTTACGGCTGATTCTGATTGCAGGTATTGCAGTGATTGTAACCATGATCTGTATGACCGGTATTTATTATAAACTGTTTCAGGGACAGGTGCGCAAGGATCTGCAGATCAATGCAAGATTGCTTTCCGACACAGGATTGTTTGATGATTCAGACAATGCAAATGTTTCACTTTCCGAATATTATGAAGTCGGGGAAGATCTGCGTGTTACCTGGATTGCAAAGGATGGTACGGTACTTTTTGATAACGATCTGGATATTTCACAGCTTCCAAACCACAAAAACCGCCCGGAAGTAAAGACGGCATTGTTTCAGGGTGAGGGAGAAAGTGTCCGGCGGTCGGATACCATGCAGATGGACAATTACTATTATGCACTCCGGCTGGAAAACGGAACGGTTATCCGTGTGGCAACACAGGCACGTAGTGTTTACAGTGTGTTCCTTGCAGCATCTCCATTTGTGATACTGATACTGATACTGATTGTTTCCATTTGTATTGTTCTGGCACATTTTTTGACCAAACAATTGCTGCATCCGATTGAACGGCTTGCTGAAAACATGGAAGATACCATAGAAGAACCTGTATACAAAGAACTTGTGCCATTTGTAAATACGATTCGTAAACAGCATGAAAATATCCTGATGGCAGCAAAAGTACGGCAGGATTTCACGGCAAATGTATCCCATGAGCTGAAGACACCGCTTACTGCAATTTCCGGGTATGCGGAGCTGATCGAAAACCATATGGTAGATCCGGAACAGGAGACCCGTTTTGCACAGGAAATCCAGCAGAATGCGACGCGGCTTCTTTCTCTTATCAATGATATCATCCGGCTTTCCGAGCTGGACAGCGGGGAAGACAGCCTGCTGTGTTTTGAACAGGTGGATCTGGATGAGGTAGCCGGTACCTGTGTGAAAAATCTGCAGATGAATGCACAGAAACGGAATGTAACGCTGTATTATGAAGGCGTGTCCTGTATGTTGCGGGCAGACAGGGGCATGATTTCGGAACTTGTGGAAAATCTGTGTCAGAATGCGATCCGTTATAATAATGAAGGTGGTGAGGTGCACGTGCGTGTGTACTATGAAAAAGGACAGCCGATGCTTTCTGTGGCAGACAATGGTATCGGGATTCCAAAAGACCAGCAGGAACGTATTTTTGAGCGGTTTTACCGTGTTGATAAAAGCAGATCCAAACAGACCGGTGGTACGGGACTGGGACTTGCTATCGTCAAGCATATTGTGGAACTGCATGATGCGGTACTTCATTTGGAAAGTGAGCCGGGAAAAGGAACAACGATCACAGTAGCTTTTTAGCTGCATACAGGGGACTTTGGTTTACAAAGTCCCTTTTTTCGTGTAATATAGGTAAAATAAATAGGAAGAGAAAAGAAAGAGGCGAGATACAATGTATCAGGAAATATCACAGTTACTGATGTATGGAGATTTGGACGAGGATTCAATCCTTGCACAGATGGGAGAAGTATTCGGGAAATATGAGACCGGTGAATATAATAAAACCGGACTTGTCCGCGATATCAATACGCAGGTAAAACGGATTTTAAAAGTGGCAACAGATTATGGATTTGATGATAATCTGTGGCATAATTATCTGACATTTTTCCTTATGATGAGTGAAAATCCTTTCAGCATGACCTGTGAAAAGGTGGGAGCCAGCGATGGAAGTGTCAATGAACTGGTGGAAAATGATTTCCGTATTTTTAAAGATTTGTTTGACTATGATTTCGGACCAATCGAAAAAGATCTGGGAATCAACTGTTTCAGCCAGATTTCCAATTATAAGGCCATCCATAAAAAGGATCTGATGTACAACAAAAATGTCAGCGAAAAAGTCCGCTCTTTAAGCAAAAAACTGGAGGCGGCAAAGGATGAAAAAGAATTCTTTGATGCAGTGACTGGTTTTTATAAAGACTACGGTGTTGGAATGTTTGGTCTCAACAAAGCATTCCGGATTGATGATACACCGCAGGGAAGCTTTACATTCCGTGCAATCAACAATATGGATACCGTTATGCTGGACGATCTGGTCGGATATGAGATTCAGAAAAAGAAGCTGGTAGACAATACGGAAGCGTTTGTACAGGGAAAGAAAGCAAACAATGTATTGCTGTTTGGTGACAGTGGTACCGGTAAATCTACCAGTATCAAGGCGATTGTCAACCAGTATTACAAAGACGGCCTGCGTATGATTGAAATCTACAAGCATCAGTTTAAGTATCTTTCTGAGATCATTGCAGAGATCAAAAACCGAAACTATCGTTTTATCATCTATATGGATGATCTTTCTTTCGAGGAATTTGAGATTGAGTATAAGTTCTTAAAAGCCGTTATCGAGGGCGGTGTGGAAACCAAACCGGAAAATATTCTGATTTATGCAACTTCCAACCGGCGGCATCTGATCAAAGAGAGCTGGAATGACCGAAACGATCAGGATAATTCCAATGATCGTCACCATTCCGATACGGTTGAAGAGAAACTTTCTCTGGTGAACCGCTTTGGTGTGACCATTAATTACTCGAAGCCGACACAGAAAGAATACTTTGATATTGTTTTGCATCTGGCAAGACGTGCAGGGGTTACCTTACCGGATGAGGAACTCCGTGCAGAGGCCAACAAGTGGGAATTGAGTCATGGAGGCATTTCCGGACGTACGGCAGAGCAGTTTGTCAGCTATCTTGCGTCCCAGCCGGATGCATTTAAATAAAAGGAGAAAACATGTTATATCAGATCTGCCATGGAGCAGTCTCTTTTGCCGATGAAGAGATTCTGCATGACATCAATTTTGAAATAAGAAATACGGAAAAAATTGCAGTCGTCGGGCGGAACGGCTGCGGCAAAACCACGCTCTTAAAGCTGATCCACGGGGATGTGGAGCTGGACAAAAGAGACAGTGATGAGGATATTTTTATTGCAAAAGCAGGCAATCCGCAGATCGGTTACTTAAAACAGATTGCGTTTGAAGATCCTTCCGTTACGCTTGAGCAGGAAGTGCGTAAAGTCTTTGCTCCGATGGAGCGCCGGAAAAAAGAACTGGAAGCTGCGGCACAGGCACTTGAGACTGATTATTCCGAAGAGGCCGTGACACGTTATACCGCAATGGAAGAAAAATTCAAGGAAGACGGCGGATACTATTTTGAAAAAGAGTATGATGTAATCATCCGTAAGTTCGGCTTTTCCGAGGAAGAGCGAAAGAAACCGCTGTCCGAGTTTTCCGGTGGACAGCAGACAAAGATTGCCTTTATCAAGCTGCTTTTGAGCAAGCCGGATATTCTGCTTCTGGATGAGCCAACGAACCATCTGGATATCACAACGATCGAGTGGCTGGAGACGTATCTGAAAAATTATCCGAAGGCTGTGGTCGTGGTATCACATGACCGTATGTTTCTGGACAATGTGGTGGACGTGGTGTACGAGATTGAGTACGGCACAGCGACCCGTTATCCGGGCAATTACTCCAATTTCATGGAGCGGAAAAAAGAAAACTACAATAAGATGATGAAAGATTACAATGCGCAGCAGAAAGAAATTGCACGATTGCAGCGCATTGTTGACCGGTTTAAAAATAAACCAACCAAGGTGTCCATGGCGCATTCCAAGGAGAAAGCCATTGAACATATGGTAAAACTCGAAGCTCCGGATCGTTTCGATACCCGGACATTCCATGCGAATTTCCAGCCGGACAAAGAGACCGGAAATGATGTGCTTTTGGTGACAAACCTTGCGATTGGATATGACCATCCGCTTTCTACGGTCAGTTTTGATCTGAAAAAAGGGGAAAAGCTGGGAATCCTCGGTGGAAATGGTCTGGGGAAATCGACACTTTTAAAAACCCTGGTGGGACAGCTTGCCCCGCTGGCCGGAGAGTACAATTTTGGAACAAATGTGCAGATTGGTTATTTTGACCAGCAGATGGCGATGTATTCGAGCCGGAAGACGGTGCTGGATGATTTCTGGGATGAGTTCCCGAATCTGACCGAGACAGAAGCGCGGAATGCGCTCGGCGCCTTTATGTTTACCGGGGAGGATGTATTTAAAAATATTGATATGCTTTCCGGTGGGGAGAAGGTGCGTCTGGCACTGTGTAAGATCTTAAAGCGTCGACCGAATGTGCTGGTGCTGGATGAGCCAACCAACCATATGGATATTGTGGGAAAAGAAACGCTTGAGAGTATGTTAAAAGATTTCTCCGGCACGCTGATCTTCGTATCGCATGACCGATATTTTGTGCGCAAGGTAGCAAACCGTCTGCTTGTTTTTGAGGACGGCACGACACATCTGTATCAGTTTGGTTACGAGGAATATCAGGAAAAACTGGATCGTGAAGCGGCAGAATCCGGGGATGATTATCGTAAAAATCCTGCAGCGTTAGGCGGTGCAATCAGCCAGAACGGTGCTGGTCAGCAGAGCAAAGGCACACAGGAAACCGGTGGTAAGAAAGCGTATTACAATCCGGGCAAGGAGCGCTCGAAAATTGAAAAAAAAGTGAAGAAGGCCGAGGAAGAACTGGCAGTCAAAGAGGAGAAGCTGGACGCTTTAAAACAGGAACTGCTGCGGCCGGAATATCAGTCCAGCTATTCCAAGCTGACAGAGATTCAGGGCGAAATCGATGCGCTGGAGGAAGAAATCATGGCGGATATGGAAAACTGGGAGGAACTTTCCCAGCAGCTTGAGGAGCTGGAAAGCTAGAGACATGGTTTCTATAGGCAGAAATATGATGTAAGATATTGCGTGGTCTCTTATAGAAGAAAAAACATGGAAAAGGATACCATGGTGGTTTCTATAGAAGTAAAAACATGAAAAGGATACCACGGTAGTCTCTATAGAAGCAAAAACATGAAAAAGATACCACGGCGGTCTCTATAGAAGTAAAAACATGAAAAAAGATACCACGGTGGTCTCTATAGTAAAAAAATTGATGAGCAGGATACCGTTTGGTCTCTATATTAAAAAAAATTCAGAAAAGATACCGCTTTTGGACGAAAAGCGGTATCTTTTGACGTGATTTTAGAATATAGGTGACAAATATCTAACCTGAAGCGTGAAATAAGGCAAAAATGTCACCTGAGCAGGTAATTTTTATACTATAGATACCAGCGTGCTTGCAAATAAAGATAATGTTGCAAAAAGATAGAAATGAATTACCGATTTTCAGTCGCTATTGACATGGCCCCATGCGAACAGTAAGTTCAGAAATAATTTGTTATTGAAACTGGCAGTCAAAATGAAATTGTAATAGTCGCTGGATCTGCTCAGTGGAAAGCGGCTGCTTTTGTGTTTCATAGGACACAAGCAGTTTATCATTTGGATAAATTCCATATTTCATATACAAAGAAATTTTATCTGATGCATTTTTCACATACTCGGGTTTATCCATCATTCCAAAGTGTTCCCAATAAAATATTTCTCCGGTTTCAGGGTGACGAATCGTAAAATCGGGAAAAAGTGTAATACTGCCGAGCTTTAATTCACACTCATAGCGATAAGGAATTTTTTGCACATAAAGGCTCATGGCAATCATAGCTTCTGATTTGGAACGCATAAATTCATTTTTGCATGTTTTATGTTTTAATTGTTCCGGATAATTTTTGTTTTTGTTATATGGAGATGATTCCCAGGTTTGAAGTTCCTGGGATACTGGCTGAAAATGTTCTGCCAGCAGTGAATGATAAGCACTATCATAAGTGAGTAATTGTTCTGCTTTGCCACTGTTATAACTGTCATGACGGAAATAATAAGCTAAAGCATCTAAATTAGTTTGATATTCCTTTTGTTTTTCCAGAAGATAACGTCGGATAGCGAGCTGAGAGGCATAAGGTTTCTGGTCTTTGGGAATATAGGTTTTGGTATGTCCATCACTGCGATACCATTTTGTTCGATTACCACATCTGGTGCAGATCAGTTTCCCTTCGGGAAGCTGTTGTAACTGTTTTTGAATGTCTGTCAGCTTTTGCTGCAGCTGTTTCTGTTGCAAAAGCATAGTTTCATAAAATGATATAAAAAACACCCCTTCCATATAGATTTATTTTATTAAAACATATGTGTGTAAATTGGTAAAGCATTTTTGCACTTTAATTTGTAATTTAAGAAGATAATCTGAAACTTTTTTGGGCATCCGAACGTCTAATAAGCAGAAAGGAGCAAAAGAGAGCATGAAATATCCGGATATAAGCAAAGCTGTCGAACAGGAAATTCTGGCTTCTTATGATAAACTTTACCGGCTTGCATTTTCATACGTGAAAAATGAGCAGGACGCTATGGACGTTGTGCAGGAGAGCGTATACAAAGCCATGAAAAATGCCAGTCAGATCAAAGAGAAAAAATATATCAAAACATGGCTGTGGCGTATTGTGATTAACACGGCGGTAGATGCAACCCGGCATCAGTCAAGGTTCGTGAGCGATGATCAGGTTCAGGAGGAAGGACAGGAGGATCGCTATGAGGACACGGATATCATGGCTGCGCTTGATACGCTCGAGGAAAAAGAGCGTAAGGTGATCATGCTGAAAGTTTTTGAAGAGTGGACAATCCGCGAAATTGCGGATTGTCTGCATGAAAATCCGAATACGGTGAAATCAATGCTTTATCGTGGCCTGAAAAAATTAAGAGGAAAAGTGGAGGCGGAGATGGTATGAGCAGATTAGATGATATCAAAGCGGCATATGATAACATTCAGGTGCCGGCGGAATTAAAAGAACGTGTGCTGCAAAGCATGGAACGTGGCAAAAAGGATGCGTGTGGAGAAAAAAAAGAATCCGGAAAAACGTTTGCCGGAAAAAGTGAACGGAATCAAAAGAAAGGTCACATGCTTCCGTTTGTCCGCGCGGCAGAAGCAGTGGCGGCAGCAGTTGCAGTGCTGGTCATCAGTGTCAATGTCAGTCCAACAGTGGCTAATGCAATGGAACAGGTGCCAATATTTGGTGCGATTGTTAAAATCGTGAATTTTACCACGTATTCGGATAAGCAGGAAAAAAAGCAGATGGAAGCAACAGTCAGGGTGCCGGAAGTACAAGTCATTGGAACAGATGGAAAACCACTGACCAGAGAATCAAAGGAGTTAAATGCAGCGGTATCCGGATATCTGGACAAAATCTTTCAGATGTATAAGAAAGATGTGGCAGCTGTCAGTGACGGAGAGGAAGGCCATGAGGAAATTACTTCGGATTACCGGATTGTCACAGACAATAGGAGACTGTTTAGTCTGCGTGTGGATACGGTTATTGCCATGGGCGGTTCGGACAGTTTTACAAAGATATACAATATTGACAAGAAGACCGGAAAGATGATTACACTGAAAGATTTATTCCACGAGGGAAGTGATTATAAAAAACGTATTTCCGACAGTATAAAAGAACAGATGCGTGCCCAGATGAAAGAGGACAGCAGTAAGGCATATTTTCTGGATGATGATCAACCGGAATGGGATTTTAAGCAGATTAAGGATGATGCGGATTTTTATATCAGCGACAATGAAGCAGCCGAAGCAACAGAATCTTCAGAAGTGATCGATGAAGTGAAGGAAGAAGCAATTGACGAAGTAAAGGCAGAAGATGTAGCTGAAACGGTCGATGAAGCAAAAGAAGAAGCAGCTGATGAAACCATCGATGAAGTGAAAGCAGAAGCCTGGAGAAGAATTACGGAGTAGAGATTGCTGTAGAAATGGATACCATCGAACCTTTCACAGGAACCTTGC
>ENA-UERC01001147-UERC01001147.1-human-gut-metagenome-genome-assembly--contig:-NODE-1147-length-16507-cov-7.489227_pt1 | contig 16507 bp, 9 predicted proteins | sample MGYA00242955_ERZ507955 | MGnify/ENA primary metagenome ERZ507955 (study PRJEB26167, sample SAMN06115394) | human gut metagenome | host: Homo sapiens | place: China:Hubei | collected 2016-04-27 | study... | reverse complement strand
ATGAATTATTGACTGACTATAAAAATGAATATAAGAATGCAAAAACTGATTTAAAACGAGTAAGTGTCGCTTTAAATCATCAGAGAAAAATAGATGAATTTTTGCAATCAGGAGATGTAAAAAATTGGGTGGCTCAAGTTTATTTAGTAGAACCGACCTATGATAAAAAAGCAGCTAAAATTGCTCTTAGATATAATATTGATGGAGTAAACTATGAGATAACAACGGGAATAATTGATTCATATAATGTCAAAACATTGATTCCGACGAATAGTAAACTTTACGAAAAAGCTACCGGCTTAGTTAAAGGCGATATAGTAACTTTTTCTGGAAGATTTGTAAAGGATTATGGTGAAAACAGTTATTTTAATAAGTATAGAACTGATAATACTTCTCCAGAGCTGAAATTTCAGTTTGAAGATATTAATGTAGAAGTTTTAGCACCGAAAGTAATTTGATATGGTTGCACTACAAAAGATGAAAATATTTTAAGGAAGCACTATTATGCACAAGCTTTTGCTCACGGGTTTTGACCCATTTGCTCATTATAATATAAATCCTTCGTGGAAAGTGGCGCAGGCGCTACCAAGTTTTTTAGGCGATTTTAAAATTACAAAGCTTTTGCTGCCCAATATTTACGGCTTGGCGGGGCGTATGCTGCTAGAAAAAGCCGAGGTAGTGCAGCCGGACGTAATTTTGATGCTGGGTATGGACAGCGGCAGCACTCATGTGCATCTTGATACGGTGGCTGTAAATTTGCGGGACGCACTGATTGAGGATAATCTTGGCAAACGTCCGTGGAACGAGCCTATTATTTTGGGCGGTCCTGCCGCTTATTTTTCCACACTGCCTGTGCACAAAATTGTGCGGGAGCTGCAAGCGGAAAAAATTTCTGTGCATCTTGGGTATACCACCGGCGGCTATGTCTGCAACGATATTTTTTATATGGCGTGCCACCATTTTGCGCAAACTAATGTTAAGGTTGGCTTTGCGCATGTGCCGCTGCTGCCGGAAATGGTGTGGGACGAAAAATTGGCGCTGCCTTTAACCCGTTCCACGGAACTGGTGCAGGCAATTATAATTAAGCTGTCACAAATTTTATATCATCAATAAAAAAGCTCCCGCATTGATATGTGAGAGCGTTAAATTTTTAGTGGATTTAATTTTAATCTTGATACATTTTCTCAGTTTAGTTTTAGCTTATATAATTACCTTGGAAGAACTGTATAAATTTTTACAAAAATCCTTATGTATACATAGAACGTCATAGAAATTTTACAAGTTTGTTTTTTTATGATAAATTAAAAGAGTATTAAAACCTATAAATAAGCACATCTGCTTATTTGTGTATGAGGTTTTTGGAGAAGTGAAACAAAAATTTAAGGTTTGCACAGATCCTCATGCACCATTTAAAGGAGTGATATTATGGTTGAACAAACACCAAAGCCAAAAACATTAATGGATCGTTTTCTAAATTTAGTTGAACGAGTGGGCAATACTCTGCCGGATCCTGCTACTTTGTTTGTTATTTTGGCATTGATTACCCTCGTGTTATCAGCAATTTTTGGAAGCATGGGCGCTTCCGCGGTTCATCCTGGTACGGGTAAGACTATTAAAGTAATTAACTTGCTTACAGTAGATGGCTTTCGCACTATTTGGAGTCAAGCCGTTAACAATTTTGCTGGCTTTGCACCCTTAGCCATGGTTTTAGTGTGTGTTATTGGCGCGGGCCTTGCAGAACGCAGCGGTTTTTTGGCTACCTTTATGCAGGCTGTTTTGGGCAACGCAGCTCCTGCAATAGTTACTTTTGCTATTATTTTTGTCGGTATTAACGGCAATGTTGCCGGCGATTCTGCTTTCGTTGTGTTGCCGCCGGTAGCAGGTGTAGTATTTTTAAGCATGGGGCGTCATCCGCTGCTGGGTGTATTCTGCGGATATGCCAGCGTAGCTGCCGGTTTCTGCGCTAATATGATGTTAGGTATGTCGGATTCCTTGGCTTATGGCTTTACAGAAGCTGCAGCGCGTCTGCTTGACCCTAATTATCAGGCTTCTCCTGCTATTAACTATTATTTTATGGTTGCGTCCTGTATCGCTCTCAGCATTATCGGCACTATTGTTACAGAAAAATTTATGGTACCGCGTTTTGCCGGTCAAGATTTAAGCAAGTACGAATTAGATGAGGAATTAACCAATATTACGCCGGAAAAGGTTTCCGCCGTTAAAAAAGCCTGCTTAGGCGTTGTTGTTACGCTTATCGTTATTGGTTTGCTTTGTATTGGCGACGACCCGGTTTTGGGAGATCCCAAGACCCATTCAGTTCTCAATCCGAAATCTCCGTTTATGACAGGCATCATTCTGATGGTAACATTGGTGCTTTTTGTTCCCGGCGCTATCTTTGGCTTTGCCAGCGGCAAATATAAAAATGATAAAGATATGTTTGCTGATATTTCCTCAGGCTTTAAAGATGTTTCTTCTTATATACTGCTGTGCTTCTTCTGCGCCCAGTTTACTAAATTCTTTGCTTGGTCTAATCTAGGCGTAGTTTTAGCTATTAACGGTGCCGAAGCTTTAAAAACATGGAATTTTACCGGCGTTCCTTTGGTCATCGGTTTGATTATTGTTTCTTGCATAGTTAATATTTTTATTGGCTCTGCTTCTGCTAAGTGGGCTATTTTAGCTCCGGTTATGGTGCCAATGATGATGTTGTTAGGTTATGACCCGGCGCTGACTCAGACGGCTTATCGTATCGGTGACTCTATTACCAATCCGTTGTCTCCGCTGTTTTACTATTTCCCGTTGATTCTTGGTTATGTAAGAAAGTATGAAAAAGATGCCGGTATGGGAACTATTATTGCCAATATGCTTCCGTATTCTATTTCTTTTGCTATTGCTTGGATAGTTCTATTGGCTATTTGGGTAATCTTTGAGATTCCTCTTGGCCCCGGCGGCCCTATTATGCTTCCGCATTAAAATCTAATGGATAAAAATTACGGCAGTGTTTTCTGTGAGGAAAATGCTGCCGTACAGTTATGTTTGAAAGGATAAAATTATGCTTAAAGATGAAGCCTTAGCTCTGCAGGACAGTATCAGTCAGGTACGGCAATATTTGCACGCACATCCGGAACTGTCTTTTGAAGAAAAAGTGACAACTGCCTATTTGGCGGACAAGCTGCGTGAAATGAATATTTCGGTAACTACCTTTCCTGATCATTATGGCTTGCTCGCAGAAATCGGCGACAAACGTAAGGGAAAAACCGTGCTGCTGCGCGCTGATATAGACGCTCTGCCTATTGTGGAAAAAAGCGGCGTGCCTTTTGCTTCTAAAACAGAAGGACGAATGCATGCCTGCGGTCATGACGGTCATACCGCTATGCTTTTGGGAGCTGCTAAAATTTTGAAGAATCACGAACAAGAGTTACAAGGAAGAGTAATTTTACTTTTCCAATCCGGTGAAGAATCCGGTCACGGCGCTAATTGGTATGTAAATCAAGGGATAACAGAAAATGTGGATGCCTGCTTTGCTTTGCATGTTCAGCCGACAGTACCGCGCGGGAAAATTTCTTTAGATCCGGGTTATAGAACAACATCCTGTACAGATTTTATTTTGACGGTCAACGGAACCTCCGCTCATGGTTCTACGCCCCATTTGGGACATGACGCAATTGTAGCGGCCAGCGCTGCTATTATGAACGCGCAGACTCTTGTAAGCCGCGTAAACGATGCACAAAATCCGTTGGTTGTAACCTTTGGCAAAATAACAGCGGGGCAGCAGTTTAATATTATTTGTGATGAAGTAAAAATCATCGGCACAATTCGCACTTACGACCAAAATGTCTATCGTGAGATGCCGCAGAAGCTGCTGCAGCTTTTTCAAGATACAGCAAAAATTTATGGCTGCACTGCTTCGATGGAAATTATTACAGATGAGCCTATGTGCTGCAACAATGACGAAGTTTTACTGACAGCAGCGCGTCAGGCGGCGCAAAAGCTGTGGGGAAACGATGTGCTTTACGCCATGCCTTCAATGATGGGTTCGGAAGATTTTGCTTTCTTTATGGATAAAGTACCGGGTGTTTTGGGATTTCTCGGAATAGGTGATGAGCAGCATAAAGAGCCGCTGCATTCGGATCATTTTGTGATGGATGATACAATTCTTTATCAAGGAACCGGACTGTATGCGCAGTTTGCTCTTGATGCTTTGAATGCGCTGAAAAAGGAGGCATGAACAATGGCGGATATAAAAGCAGAAGCTTTGGAATTGAAAAATTATATTCTTGAGCAGCGTCATTATCTGCATGCTCATCCGGAATTGGGGCGCCATGAAGTGAATACTACGGCGCATATTGCAGCAGAATTAGTAAAAATTGGTGTTCATGTAAAAACTTTTGATGACATTACAGGCTGCATCGGTATTATCAAAGGCGCCCATCCGGGAAAAACAGTTATGCTGCGCGCTGATATTGATGCGCTGCCTATTACGGAAAATCAGAACGGACGTGATTATGCTTCAAAAAATACCGGCGTAATGCACGCCTGCGGCCACGACGCGCATATAGCGATGCTTTTGGGAGCTGCACATATTTTGGCTGCTCATCGGCAAGAGCTGCATGGAACAGTTAAGCTGCTTTTCCAAATGGCTGAAGAAATCGGTACCGAGTCACGTCATTATGTAGAAAAAGGTGAATTAGATGACGTGGATGCTATTTTCGGACAGCACGTTTGGAACCTTTTGGAGCATGGCACTGCCAATCTTGAAGACGGGGAACGCATGGCCTGCAGCGATCGTTTTACAATTACTGTTCACGGCAAGGCAGCCCATGGCAGTGCTCCCCATGAAGGGGTGGACACCATTGCTGCTGCTTCGGCAGTTGTTATGGCGCTGCAGGCTCTTGTCAGCCGCCGTAATGATCCTAAAAATACTTTTGTGCTGACAGTTGGCATGATGAACGGCGGCACGGCTAGTAATATTATTGCCGATAAGACAGAAATTGTGGGCACTACACGAACTTTCAACAAACAATTTCGCAAAACTTTGCCGGAGCAAATTCAAAATGTTGTTGACGGTGTTTGCGCGGCTTATGGCTGTACTGCGGACTGCACATATTTTTTTGGACCGGCTCCCCTCATTAACGAGCATCAAGAGCTTAACGACATGGCTCGCGCCGCTTATAAATATATGTTGGGTGAAAACTCTTTGGTACAAATGCCTAAGCAAATGGGAGCTGAGGATTTTTCGGTGTATATGGAAAAAGTCCCTGGGGTTTATGGCTTTTTGGGCTCTCGTAATGAAGGTCTTGGCCTTTGTGCGCCGCATCATCATCCGGATTTTGAGCCTGATGAAAGCGTTTTGCCCTACGGCACCGGTGTATATGCTTATTTTGCTATGGAATATTTAAAATAAATTGTAATTTAGGCGTGCAATTTGCACTCCTGCCCTCTTATACCTTCTTCTTTCATAACTGAAAGAAGAAGCAAGAAAGGTTCGCGATTTTGAAAATCGCGGCAAACTTTCGCTTTTCCGTGCCGGAAAAGCTTGCAAAAGGGGCTTTTAATATTCCTTTTGGTATGCGTTCTTGATTTTGGCTGCTGCTTTTGTGTTCGTGGTTCCAGGTAAACACCGCTCGGCATTTTATGGCTATTGTGGCTGCCGCAAAGTGGATTGTAGTTTAACGCCCACCAATACACGTAAAAGCCGCCGCTCGCACAGCGAACGACGGCTAAATTTTTTAGTATCGCGCAGATAAAATATAGAATTTAACTATTTATCAATTCTTGCAACTCGTTTACAAAACGGCAGATATGAAACCCATCACATACTGCATGATGAACTTGAATTTGCGCTTATGAATGTATCTTGTTTTTTATACGCAGACTTGCTTCTATGTGCATAATCCAATGTCTTGAAAATGGCATTTGTATTAAGCCTCGAATATCTTTACCACACCAATAATCAATAAGCCAAATTGCATTTTTATCATTGCTTACAACATTCAATGATTTTAAGTATTCTTTTCTTTCTTCTGATATTTTCTTTTTCAATTCATCGTAAGATAAACTTTTGATTATCTTCTCTGTGCTATTCTTTACCTCAAAAACATATGAATAAAGTTCTTTCAAATTAAGTCGTTTTGAAAAATCTGCAATCTGTCCTTTTACAAGTTCATTTCCTGTTGTGATTATAGGCGAATTGATACGGTCTTGATAATTGCCCGAAAAAAACACTTGCTCATTTTCACATATCAATGCGTGTGCAACTATATCTTCGATACGGAAAATATGCCAAATTGAATATGCGATTGTTTTACTATGATAACCGTCTGCATTTATAAATGGAATTGCGTCAAAATCTTCTCTGCATAATTCCTCATTAAATGATGTTAAGGTTTCCATTAACTGATTTCGCAAATCAAATAATGTGTCAATACCCGCTTCATAGGTATCTTTCTTTTTGATTTGCGTTTGCATTGTTTTATTTAGTTCAGACCATGTCTTATTCATAATCAATTATCCTCTAACAACTCCGATTTATCGGTTTATGCTGAAAAAGATTATACCATGTTCAAATTCTAAAAACAATCAGCATCTCATTTCGCCTATCTATACACTCAATGGCAGAGTAGCATTTTAACGCTCTCCAATACACACAAAAGCCGCCGTCCGCACAGCGAACGACGGCTAATTTTTAATTTAAGCGTGCTAGAGAAAAGTAAACAAATTATATTACTTGTCCAGCGCGATAACGTAGTCTCTGTAAATGGTAAAAGAGTTTTTCGATTTAACGTCATCAAGGACGAAGCACGAAAGTCTTGTCACCTGCAAGTAGGCTCTTTTTGCATACTTTTTCGCGCCTTTGCGAAAAAGTATGATTAAAACACCGTGCGTTCGCGTGAACGCCAAAAGTAAAAATTAAATTAAAAGCAAAAAATATTGCCGTCCCAAATAGGACAGCAGTATAAATTATAATTTATAGACAAATTCAAAGACAGTTCAGAAGGCATTAGATTCGAGCAATGGCGACGAAGGCGTATAATACATACTCCTAAGAGCCATTGCGAAAAAGATGGTGCCTTATAAACTGTTTTAAGCAAGGAGATATAAGATTATGAACAACAAAGCCCTAATCGCTATGAGCGGTGGCGTCGACTCCAGTGTAGCGGCGCTGCTCATGCAGGAACAAGGATACTGCTGCACCGGTGTCACCATGAAGCTTTTTGACAACGAAGATATAGGTCTGCCGGTTATGGACAGTAAATGCTGTAGTCTGGACGATATTCTTGACGCTAAAAGGGTATGTGAAAGCATGGGTATGGAACATTTTACCTTTAATTACGGCGCCCGCTTCCGCATTGAGGTTATCGACCGCTTTATCAACGCTTATGTAAACGGCATGACGCCTAACCCCTGTATTGACTGCAACCGTTATTTAAAATTTGGCGAACTGTTTGCCAAGGCGCAGGAAATAGGCTGCGATTTTGTAGTTACAGGCCATTATGCCCGCATTAAATATGATGAGGAAAAGGGACGTTATCTTTTGCTCAAAGCAGTAAATCCCGAAAAAGACCAAAGCTATGTGCTGTACAGCTTAAATCAACAGCAGCTTGCCCACGCTAAATTTCCCTTAGGTACATTATCCAAGCCTCAGGTGCGCGAAATAGCTGAAAAGCACGGTTTTGTTACCGCTCATAAGCACGACAGTCAAGACATCTGTTTTATCCGCGAGGGTACCACCTATGCAGATTTTATCGAGCAGCGTTTAGGCCGCAAATTCCCGCCGGGAAATTTTGTTGATACTAAAGGCAATATTCTTGGCCGCCACAAGGGTATTATTCACTATACCGTCGGTCAGCGCAAGGGCCTAGGCTTAGCACTGCCCCAACCTATGTATGTACAAGAGATTGATACTGCCAAAAACCAAGTCATTCTTTCTACTAACGACGAGCTTTTTTCTGCCAGCGTAACCGCTACGGATATCAATCTCATTGACTGCGAGCGTATTGAAGGAGCGCGCAGAGTAAAAGCGCGTATCCGCTACCATCATCAGGAGCAGTGGGCGACAGTTACCCAACCGGACGCTAACACTCTTCACATTGAATTTGACGAACCCCAAAGAGCAATCACCCGCGGTCAAGCCGTAGTTATGTATGACGGCGACGTAGTAGTTGGCGGCGGCAGAATAATTTAATAAGAGTAAAGTAACGGAGATACAAAAAGAGCATTGACTCACAAATGTGGGACAATGCTCTTTTGCTTATGAAATATCAGTTTTCAGCTTCTGCCTTTTCTTCCTGCCGCAAAAGCGCCATAAACTCATCACCGGTGATAGTTTCTTTTTCTAAAAGGAAGTTAGCTAGTGCATCCAGCTTGTCGCGGTTAGCATTTAGTATTTCATGTGCTTTCACGTGAGCTTCTTTAATAATAGACAGCACCTTTGCATCAATGCGTCCTGCTGTTTCCTGACTGCATGCCAGAGAGGTATCTCCACCTAAATATTGGTTCGTAACCACCTCCGTTGCCATCATATCAAATTCTTCGGTCATACCCAAGCGCGTAACCATGCTGCGGGCAATTTTGGTAGCCTGTTCAATATCATTAGCAGCACCGCTGGTAATGCTGCCGAAAACTATTTCTTCGGCACTGCGTCCGCCGGTGATGGTAACAATCTTATTGAACAGCTCCTCTTTCTTCATGAGTACGGAGTCGTTGTCGTTAATCTGCATGGTATAACCCAACGCACCATTAGTGCGGGGAATAATGGTAATCTTATGCACGGGCGCACTGTTTTTCTGCATAGCTGCAACTAAAGCGTGACCAATTTCGTGATAAGCTATAACCTTCTTTTCTTCGGGACTGATAACTGCGCCCTTGCGCTGATAGCCTGCGATAACTACCTCAATGGATTCTTCCAAATCTGCCTGCTCAACTACCTGACGGTGCATTTTTACTGCACGCAGCGCGCCTTCATTGATAATATTCGCCAATTCAGCACCGCTGGCGCCGGCAGTTGTTCTTGCCAAGGACAGAAAATCAATATCATCTGCCATCTTGACATCGCGGGCGTGTACCTTCAAAATCGCTTCACGACCGTGCAAATCTGGCAGCTCTACAGGAATACGTCTGTCAAAACGTCCCGGACGCAGCAGCGCCTTATCCAAAGACTCAGGACGATTGGTAGCAGCTAAAATTACTACGCCCTTGCTGCCATCAAAGCCGTCCATCTCGCTTAAAAGCTGATTTAAGGTTTGCTCGCGTTCATCGTTACCGCCAAATTGACCGCTGTCGCGACGTTTACCAATAGCGTCAATTTCGTCAATAAAAACTATACATGGTGCCTTTTCCTGCGCCTGCTTGAACAAATCGCGAACGCGGGCAGCACCCATGCCCACAAACATTTCTACAAATTCACTGCCGCTAATGGAGAAAAACGGCACCTTGGCTTCACCTGCCACAGCCTTAGCCAGCAAGGTTTTGCCCGTACCGGGAGGCCCTACTAACAGCGCACCTTTAGGCATGTTGGCGCCTATTTCCTTGTACTTGCCGGGATTATGCAAAAAGTCCACCAGCTCCATCAGCGCTTCCTTAGCCTCGTCCTGACCGGCAACATCAGCAAAGCTTTTGCCAGTTTGGGCTTCTACATATACTTTAGCGTTACTCTTGCCAAAGGTCATAGCATTGCCGCCCATGCGCTTACCCATAAAGTGCATAAATAGCTGCCCTAAAGCGAAAAAGATAAGTATGGGCAGAATCCAGTTAGTAAAAAAGCTTACAATAGGATTTTGCTCCTTAGGCACAACCTGCGAAAACTCTACCTTACTTTTAATTAAACGATCAGCCAGCTGCGGATCCTCTACCCGTCCCGTAACATAAATTTCTTTTTCGTTACCGTCCTTGCCGAAGGCTGCAATACGTTTATCGGTAATTTCTATCTTGGACAGCTTGCCCTCGTCTACCATCTGCATAAAGGTGTTATAGGGCACATCATTTACCTTGGGACTGAAAAAGGTTGGTACAATAACGGTATTGATGAGTAAAATAATTAAAAGCGCCATTACATAATAATACAGTAAAGGCTTCTTTTGGTTATTATCACTGTTCATCCTGTCATCTCCTTTATAAATTTCTTTTCTTTTATTGTACTATTATCCATCTAAATATACAAATGAAATGTTTGCAAACTAATTATGCCGCGGCAACCCCTTTTAAAGCGTGTACTCTCTAAGAATACCTGTATACATATAGGTTACACCTTGCAAAGCCGGCACCTTTTATATACAATTAGCATGTGATTATAAAGGAGGTTTCACCATGTCTAAAATCAAAACAGTTTTAGTTGCTAACCGCGGCGAAATTGCCATTCGCGTTTTTCGCGCCTGTAATGAATTAGGCATTCGCACTGTTGCTATATATTCCAAAGAAGATACTCTTTCCCTGCATCGAAATAAAGCCGACGAGGCTTATCAGGTTGGCGAGGGCAAAAGTCCTACCGACGCTTATTTAGATATTGAAGATATTCTGCGCGTAGCCAAGGAGCATGACGTTGACGCTATCCATCCCGGCTACGGCTTTTTGTCCGAAAACAGTAATCTTGCCCGCCGCTGCGCCGAAGAAGGCTTAATCTTTATCGGTCCCCGTTTAGAGCATTTAGTGATGTTCGGTGACAAGCTCAACGCCCGCAAGCAGGCAGAGCTGGCTGATATCCCCATGATTCCCGGCAGCAACGGCACCGTCAACAGCTTACAGGAGGTGCTGGATTTTGGTGAAAAATACGGCTATCCTATTATCATTAAGGCTGTCAGCGGCGGCGGTGGACGCGGTATGCGCGTAGTAAAATCTGCCGAAGAAGCAATTACCGCCTATGACCTGGCTAAAAGTGAAGCAAAAAAAGCTTTTGGCAACGACGATATTTACTTAGAAAAATATTTGCAGAATCCTAAGCATATTGAAGTGCAGATTATTGGCGATACCCACGGCAATTTAATGCACCTGTTCGAACGCGACTGCTCCGTGCAGCGCCGTCATCAAAAGCTGGTAGAAATCGCCCCCGCCTTTTCTCTGCCCCTAGAGCAGCGCCAAGCTATCTGCGACGCGGCGGTTAAGCTTATGAAAAACGTAGACTATGTCAGCGCCGGTACCGTAGAATTTTTAGCTACTCCCGACGGCAAATTCTACTTTATTGAAGTTAATCCGCGTATTCAGGTAGAGCACACCGTTACCGAGCAAATTACCGGCATTGATATCGTGCAGACGCAAATTAAAATCGCCGAAGGCTACAGCCTCCATGATGCAGAAATAGCTTTGCCACAGCAAAACGAGCTGGTGCCTCACGGTCACGCTATTCAGTGCCGCATTACTACCGAGGACCCAGCCAACAATTTCATGCCTGATACCGGCAAGCTGATCACCTACCGCAGCGGCGGCGGTATGGGCATCCGTTTAGACGGCGGCAACGCGTTTACCGGCTCCGTAATTACGCCCTATTATGATTCCTTGCTGGTTAAAGCTACCACCTGGGGTCTTACCCACCAAATCGCTATTACCAAAATGCTGCGCTGCTTAAAAGAATTCCGCATCCGCGGCGTAAAAACCAATATTCAATTTTTGGAGAACGTACTGCAAAATCCGCATTTCGTCAAAGGTGATTATACAACAGATTTTGTTGACCAAACTCCTGCGCTGTTTGTTTTCCCCAAAACTCTGGATCGCGGCAACAAGCTGCTTAATTATATTGCCGATATTACCGTTAACGGTTATTCCAATGTAGGCGTACAGCCTAAACCCGATTTTGTACCGCTGAATATGCCTAAACCCTACAACGGCATTTTAGCTTTAGGCGCTAAACACGTTCTGGATACCCAAGGTCCGGAAGGCTTGGCTGAATGGGTTATGGCGCAGCAGGAGGTTCTTGTTACCGACACTACCTTCCGTGATGCCCATCAATCCCTGTTTGCTACCCGCCTGCGCACTGCCGATATGCTGCGCGTCATGCGCGATACTGCCGGCAAGCTCCCCGGATTATTCTCCTTTGAATGCTGGGGCGGTGCTACCTTTGACGTAGCCTATCGCTTTTTAGACGAAAGTCCTTGGCAGCGTTTGGCGCAGTTCCGTCAGGCCGCTCCCAATATTCTTTTCCAAATGCTGCTGCGCGGCGCTAATGCCGTAGGCTACACCAGCTATCCCGACAACGTAGTAAAACAATTTATCCAGTTAGCTGCTAAAAACGGTATTGATGTATTCCGTATTTTTGACAGCCTTAACGGTTTGGATAATATGCGCCTGTCCATCGACACCGTGCGTGAATGCGGTAAGGTTGCCGAGGCTGCGTTGTGTTATACCGGTGATATTTTAGATTCCCGCCGCGATAAATACGATTTACAATACTATATCAATATGGCAAAGGAACTGGAAAAAGCCGGCGCCAACATTATCGCTATTAAGGATATGGCCGGTCTTTTGAAGCCGGAAGCAGCCTATCGTTTAGTAAGCAGCCTAAAATCCTGCGTAAATGTTCCCATTCACCTGCACACCCATGAAGGCAGCGGCAACGCTATTTATACCTATGCCCGCGCCATTGACGCAGGCGTCGATATTGTCGACACGGCTATGAGCGCTATGAGCTGCGGTACCTCCCAGCCTTCCACCGCCAGCCTGTATTACGCTTTGAGCGGTCATCCACGGCAACCACGCTTAGATGCCGACTCTCTCAACGAGCTGTCCCGCTACTGGGAAACCGTACGTCCCTATTATAAGGCTGCCGATAGAACCGAAAACTTCCCTAACCCGGAGGTTTATGTACACGAAATGCCCGGCGGACAATATACCAATCTTAAACAGCAGGCACAAGCACTTGGCCTCATCAACCGCTGGGAAGAAATTAAGGATATGTACCACCGCGTTTCCATGATGTTCGGCGACTTAATCAAAGTTACTCCTTCCTCTAAAATCGTAGGCGATATGGCGCTGTTTATGGTGCAGAACGATTTAAACGAAGAAGATGTTTATGCTAAAGGCGAAGTACTGGACTTCCCCGCTTCCGTAGTAGAATTTTTTGAAGGACGCATCGGTGTTCCTTATCAAGGCTTCCCTGAAAAGCTGCAAAAGATTGTGCTCAAAGGCCGCAAACCTATTACCGTGCGTCCCGGCGCTGCTTTGCCGCCCGTTGATTTTGCAGAAGTTCGCACTAAATTGCAGGAAATGGGCGCTCCTGTTACTGACGAGGCCGTAAGCTCCTACTGCTTATATCCCAAGGTTTTCACCGATTGGGTAAATCGTTACAATACCTTCGGCGACGTTTCCGTACTTGATACACCTACCTTCTTCTTCGGTATGACTCCCGGCGAAACAATCAAGGTGGAAATCGAACAGGGCAAGGTGCTCGTAATTAAACTGGACCATATTTCCGAAGCCAACGCTGCCGGTATGCGCACCGTTACCTTTGAATTCAACGGCCTGCCCCGTGAGATAGAAGTCAAAGACCGCAACGCCAAGGCTACCGAAGTAACCCGTAAAAAAGCAGATAAAGCTAACCTGGGCGAAATCGGTGCTTCTCTGTCCGGCTCCGTCGTAAAGGTTTTGGTTGAAAAAGGTCAATCTGTTACTAAAGGCACGCCTTTAATTATCACCGAAGCCATGAAAATGGAAACCACCCTTTCCGCGCCTGTCAGCGGCATTATCAGCGCTATCCATGTAGCTGCCGGCGAACGCGTAGAAAGCGGCGACTGCCTGCTGGAAATTACCACCGGCATGTAATCCTTTTATAAAATTTAGCGATACCCGACTTAATAACGGGTATCGCTTTTTTATCCGTAAAAAAATGTTTTAACCGCAGCAAAATATTTTCGTCTCTAAACGGCGTTGTAATTTTTGTGTTTCTATGCTATAATGCGGCGGTATACAGATGATGCAATAAATATTTTATGTAAAGTTACCGCTGTACTTTTATTCAAGTTACAGCCTAACAAATAAAGGTATCCTTATTTATGAAAGAATCTATTTTTCACTTTATCCAATCACATATTGACGAAGACGGCTTTTTCACCGAAGCCGCTTTGCCTGACGAAAATCCCTACGGCCATATTTGGCAGCACGGCAACGCCGACGCCTATTATTATACCTCCGACAAGAACGAAAATATGGAAGCTGCCAGCAAGCTGCTCAAGCTGCTGCGCGACTATTTAAGCGAGCCTATTCAGGTGCGCCGTCAGGCTCTCTACAATAATCTTAACGATATGGCGATGGCGGAATACTGCGATTTTTTTGCTTCCAGCTTTGACCAAGACGAGATGAACGGTATTTGCTTTGATTTGGCGCGCCGCTTTTTCTATAACAGCCTGCACCGCGAACCGCTGAAATTTGCTATACTGCTTTTTGGCATCTATGGTATGCAAAAAATTCACGACCATGACCCGGAGCTGTGGCGCGACATTTTGACTGCCGCTCATTGCGAAGAATTCACCTTTAGCTTTTTTTATGCCTGCCACCTTACTAACTATATCAATCAAAAGGCTATTTGGGAGCTTTTAGGCTGCACTAGGGGCTGGGGCAAAATTTTTGCTATTATCGACTGCCAATGTCCGGACGACGACCACCGCCTGTGGCTGCTAAAAAATATTAACGCTATTATTACCGATTATCTGCCGATTTCGGTTAAGCTTATTCAAGTAACCAAGCTGGATAAGTTTTTACAGCAAGCTGTTATTGACCTAGAATGTTACCAAAACGCTCTCCAAATCATCGGCAGCTTTCTAATTTTGCTTTTGCATTCCAAGCCTAGCGAGATTCGGGAGCATTATAATCTTGCAGAAATCAACATTTACGATATGCTAAAAAATCTGCTGCGACATGCAGAATACCTGCCCCTTGCCACAGCAGACCTTGTAGACATTAGTGCGCTTGCTACCGCCATGCACAAACTGCTGGAAAAGCACAGCTTTTATCTGTTAACCCCCAATCAGCTGCAGGAGCTTATCGCCGCCTGCGACGCGCAGCTATATGTGACTGATTGGCATGATATTTTAGAAAGGTATTTAGTCAAAGACGGGCAGATAAACTATCCGCTGATAGATTTAGCCTTTGAAATGAACATCGACCTTTGGCAGAAGGTCTACGATTTATATTTGCACCGTCCCGAAGAGTACAGATTGCTGCCTTATCTCTTCATTTTTGGCGATGAAGAGCAAAACGCGGCCGCCATAAAGCAGCTTACTAAGTCCATGCCGCTCTACACCGCCGATAAGGAAGCCATGCTGACAACGCTCAATTATTTGAACTGCCCCCAAGGCGAAGGCGAAGCAATTTACTGCGCCGCACTTACTTCCATGTTTGAGGACGTGCGCGTCATGGCCTGCGAGCAGTTGGAAGGCTGGGATAAAGAAGCGCTGACACCGGCTATTAAAGCAGCATTAAAGCAATCCTATAGTACTAGCTCCGACGAAATTACTAAGGAGCATATTCATTGCCTGCTGGCAGGCAAAAAACCGGATATGGATTATATTCATAGTCTGCTGCATAAGAGGAAAATGTAAAAAGCATAACAAAAAGGCCGTACTGTAAAAGCACGGCTGTGAAAAAAAGGTAGTGAAAATATGAATTTATACCGCTACCGGAGTGAGTAGTTCTTTGATTTCTTCAATAGGTATGTTAGTAAATTTATTCATTTCTTCGTATGTAAGTCCGTTGGCCTGCATAACTAATAAAATTTGTCTTGCTTTTGTTGCTTCCCCTTTTTCGATTCCTTTTTCGATTCCTTTTTCGATTAACATTTCGCTTAAGTTACACATATTAGATACCTCCTTGTCAAGCTGTTCATCAATTTTAATATTGAAATCTTTACTGAGTTTTTCTTTTTTTATTTCAGATGGTTCTTCAGAAAAGAGAGTATTTAGGAGGTTGATAACCTCTTTTTCGCTGGTTTCATTGGTCAGATAAAGGATAATAACTCTAAGCAGATCATATTGCTCTTTATCTGCTTTTTGGTAGCCGAGAATATTATGTTCTTTGATTTCATATTCTTGGATGTTATTTTCACGTTTGCGTGCCGGTTTAGGGCATATCCAAATAGAGTAGACTTTATTGATATCTTGATAGTTGCTGTTAGTAAAAATAGTTCCGTACTGCTCGGAAATCATTCTTGCGCAGTAGTAGAGGCCTCTTGTTACTAAAGCATACCCCGGATTGTCGCTTTTTTGGATTTCAAAGTTGATTATCAGGGTTATAGGTTTATCTTGAGGAATATGCGCTTTAATTTTTATATCGTAGTAAATGGTCTGCTCTTTAATGCTTCCTGATTCGCTGTTTAATTGTGTTACTCTATCAGCATGGTCTTGATGGACTGCTTTAGTAGCGATATCAATGTCATCATTAAGGCAGTTTTTTTCAATATATTCAAGGTCTAAGTTTTTGAATTCTTCTACACACTGCTTAAGGATTCTTGCAACAATAGCTTTGTGGGCAAGTATTCGTTTGGCAGCGTTATCGTACAACGCACTTTTTTCTGCTGTTTCCAGCGTTTGAG
>ENA-UERC01001123-UERC01001123.1-human-gut-metagenome-genome-assembly--contig:-NODE-1123-length-16687-cov-74.176520_pt1 | contig 16687 bp, 8 predicted proteins | sample MGYA00242955_ERZ507955 | MGnify/ENA primary metagenome ERZ507955 (study PRJEB26167, sample SAMN06115394) | human gut metagenome | host: Homo sapiens | place: China:Hubei | collected 2016-04-27... | reverse complement strand
TATTGTTCCTCCAGACTAATCACGCCCTTTTCAACCAATATGGAGACGACTGCATCAAAATAAAAGTCGATGCATTTAATCATATGATTGGATCTAAAGCGGTTGATTGTTGCGAAAGATAGTTGCTTACCTCCACAAATCCACATATAGCGAACATCGTATTTAAGTGCGTCCGCTATGCCACGACAGGAATAAACGCCATTGATATAGGCAAAAACAACTAAACTTAGAAGCATCTTCGGACTATAAGGAGGAGCACCAATCCCATCATAGGTATCCATGAGAGGGTTGATGTCCATACTGCGAATAATATGATCCACCATACGAACTTTGCTGTCTTTTGGCACATAATCATCGAAAGAGTTAGGAAAAAAGCTCAATTCGTGCCGAGTTTCAGATTTTATTTGTATCTTTGCCATACTTAAAGAAGTTTTCTGCAAAGATACAAATCTTTTGCGGAAAGGCAAAGCCCGAGCTTGTGAAAGTTTGGGCTTTGTTGTAAATAAAAATGTTTTTTAAAGATTTCGTATCTGTGAAAAGGCAAAAAATAAAAAGGGGTGCGTCACAGACTTATGACACACCCTCACGGGGTGATTTTAGAAAAATCTCCTTCTTTAAGGGTAAGGGAGGACGGGTGGGTTTTCGAAAAAGAAGTATTAGAAGAAGCTTTGAATCTTTCAATAAGTTCTTTTCGTAAAGAACTTGGAGTCTTACTATAAATAGCAACAGCTGCTATGCCGTGTTCTCTGTAGAACTCGGCAATAGCATTAGCATGACTAATATTGATAGCATACACGATGCCCTTTCTGTCTTTACCAAATTCTTCCAAACTCTGATAGAGCCTTTCGATACTCGGCTTTTTATTCAGCAACATATCCATTTCCTTGTTCTGGTAGTCACCATCAGCCCCTCGCTTCTGCAAGGAGTCGATGAGCCGTTGCGTCACACCATCCGATTTGATGCTCACGAAATCGTATGTTGCCAATCTTCCCTTGCTGATAAACTCAGGAACACTCCACGACTGCACCAATACGTCAAACAGATCAGTAAAACCCTTACCGTTCAATCGGCAAGGTGTAGCCGTCAGTCCCAGAAACTTAGCCTTCGGGAATCTCTCCCACATCTCCTTATAGGTCTTGGCAAGCGCATGGTGTGCCTCGTCAATCACTATCATTCCCGGTTCTTCCTCTATCTCGTCATAGTGTCTCATCAGCCACTGAATGGACATCGCCTTGACGGATGACAATAGGGAAGAGGTGTTTGATGCGAAATAAGAATGGAACTTTCTTACGGTTTCGTCTATCTGTGACACCAGCTCTCTTCTATGGGCTACAATCCATACTTTCTCCATTGGATTGTTGCTCACAAAAGAGTCTATGACAGCTGTTAACAGGTATGTCTTACCTGTTCCCGTTGGCATTTGTGCCATCACGGATCGATGAAGGCGCAACTCACCTTCAATGCGCCCCTTCATGTCCTCCTGATAATCATAAAGTTTGATTTTCATCACCCAATAGAATTATTTAAGCGTTTCATTCATTTTGCTCCATTCTCTGTTCATCAGTTCCTCTATCATGCCATAAATCTTTTTAGCATATCTCGTTCTGGCATGATTGTCATAGAGCGTACCACTCAGGATACTTTCATAAAATAGGATGACAAGGCTTTCAGCCTGACACCTGAATCTCCTATATTGCCTTTCATCATACTCCTTGTTGTGCCAGTAGTAGGCACCCGCCCAATTACGCTGATGATCATTCAGAATCTCTGAAGTAAGAAAAACATACTTTATCAAAGTAGCCTTCCTACCCTTCATCAATTCGTTTATTTTGCTGTGGAATACCAAAAAGGCATTGAATGACATGCCCTCCATGACGGCTTTCAATTCAGCACTCTTTTTCTTGACAAGAACCTGATTTGCCTCCACCTTCGCAGCAATCTCATTCTCCTGCTTAATCTGTTCTTCCAGATAGGTCGTGTCCCATTTCCTCCAGATGAGCTTCCTGATATAGACGTCCAGTTCCAAGGCCAACTTACCTTCCAGAGTCTCCTTCACCTGAAATTTCTCATCCAATAATAAGTCGCGCATCTTCGATAACAACTGATAAACTGTTGAAGAAATCAACTCCCGCTCAGCAGCAGCATCTTCTCCAGCAATTACCTTGTCACCCAAGCAAGCAATATTCTTCTCCAATTTCCCCAACTCATCGGAAGAAAAGAACCCAAATTGCTCCAACTTGCTCATCATGCCATGAATTTCAAAATACAAGGCATTGCTAAATGTGACAAAATCCATGTCTTTCAGCGACTTCATGAAGATAGGAAGATAGCAGATGACAGGATAAACCTCCATACTCTGAGGCATCTCCATTTCCTCCGGCAACTCTACCCCCGAAGCCTTGCCATCCTCTCTTGCTGTCGATATGATCTCGCCCGTCTCAGGATTTCGGGCATCGAGATAATTGCCAAAGTCAAACCCCTTGTCAATTGAGTCCATACCCGTCAACTCCTTCAGCAATATCTTCGGCTGCTTGGCATCGCTCTTCATGATTTCCTTGAACACATCCACGCTTGCCATGCACAGATTACCCACTGCAGAGGCAAACGCCACGTTCATCAGAAAATTACCATGCAGCAAATCTTCGAACTTCTCCCCATAGATGCGCATGGAGATATACCACTCCTTGGGATTACCCTCAAAACCAATGGTAGATATGTGAATGTCCTCAGCCGTATCAGTATGCTGTCCATACAAACTGCTGATAACAGGATATTTCTTCCGGAAATGTTTCTTGATGATGCGCTCAAAACGGTCATAACCATTCTCCGCAAAATCAAGAACATGCGCCCATCGGCAACAAGCCATGATGTAACCGTCATGGTTCAGAAAGTTCATATTGAAGTACTGGTGCTCGTTAATCCTCACCGTCACCTCCAACTGCTTGTTGTTTTTTTTATTGAACGCAAACGTGCCTTCAGACGGAAAATCCAAAGGCACACTCGTTGTAAACACAGGTAAAATTACAGGTGCATTTCTCATCATGTCCTATATAAATGTCAGTATGTAAAGTCAAAAATAATCAGAAAAAAAATATCTACATCAGAGAGCTCTCCAATTCATTCGGCTCACGAACCACAGCCGAAGGCTCCCCATGAAAAGGCTCCATCGGCATCAAATCCATCAGTTTCTTCTTCATGCCCCGATGATTTGGGTATTGAACAGCCGTCTCTGCAATGAAACGACATACCTCCTGCCTCTTCTCCTCATGGTTCCAAGCCTTGACAGCAACCACCAAAGCCTGATAACTGTCAAATAACAGCTTACCAATACGCCTTTTGTACTCACCAACCAAATCCTGTATGTCGTCTCGGTTGATAAGCAATGGTATATGCTTGCACAGCGCCATGGCAATGCCATAAGCAGCATCAGGCCTGTTCTTGGCCAATATCTGTGGAATGGACTTCTTGTGCCAACGCTCCAGAAGCCGTAGCAAAGCCATGAAGTCATCATTGTCCCTCGGCTCAAAGCTTACTTCCTGCATCAGATATTTGGAGTATTCCTCTTCATAGTCCACGCTCAGCCCTTTCGGTATATAGTTGATTCTCGGTCGCACCATCCCAGCCCAATACCGCTGCCTCTCCATCATCCGCTTGCGCTGCTCATTATTTTTGATGCGCACCAGCTTCTCATAGCTCACCATCGTCTCAATCTCCCTGAACTCAGGAGTATTCATCACCTCAGCCTTCAGATGCTTCTTGATGAGTTTCTCCAAGTAACGCCTCCATACATCTTTGTTCTCTTCCGTAACAAAGGATGGGCATTGCTCTCCGTAGCAAGTTTTCCAGGTAAATGGCTCAATGTCTAGATGCCAGAGAAAGGATTTATGTTGTGGGTTGTTGTTCATTTTACTTTGGTTTACGTTTTAAAACTTTACCTGTCAGATAATCACCTTTCTCTTTCACCTGACCAATATATTTGAATTGGTGTAGGGCATTCATAAAATCCTGTGCTCCTTCCACTTGCTTGGATATAGAATAAACCTCTCCTTGCTTTTCAAGACCTTCAAATATACCATTTGTTTTTGCAAAGATGCCAGCCAGTTCGTTCATTGCTATTGTTCTATTCTCAATACAACATGTATTTGCAAAAACCTTTAAAGCAAGATTATCTGACTTTTCCATAGCTTCTGTATATAGAGGCAAGTTAAACTCACTATCTGAGTTAACGAAATATGATAGTAAAGCATCTGCAATATCAGGCGTAATACTTTCCAATTCAATCTTATTCAATATGAAGTTATGGTATTTCTTATATTCTATCCAACTCAGCATCTCGACTACATCAGTTATACTAAAAGCAAATTTATCCCATTCTGAAATAATATTATCTGGATTTTTGCAAAGGAGGTATTTACTCAGCAGTGGATGTTCTGTTATAATGTCTTGATAATTACTTGGTGATATACTAATAATGCCTTCATCTACAACATATCTTACTCGTTTTTCATTTAATTGTGACAGATTCTTACTCCATACATCTATTAGGCAATGATTGTTGAATACAGAGAAAGCTATATTGTCATTAATATCGTCAGACTGTACAACACTTGCTAACAACTCTATTTCATGTGCATCATTACTTTCCACAAGCTTGGTGAATTCTTCCATGGATTTTTCCTCATTGCAATTCATGAATGCTACCAGTGTGCCGTCGATATTCCATGAACCTATGCAAGAGCAGTAATGTTTCACATTTTCAAACGTCATTTTTATTTTATTTTCAACGAACAAGGTACTTACAACATCTTTATCAGTAATATCCTTACAATCATCCCACAATGTATCATTATGCTTGATAAGTTTAATAATATCGACCAATTTAATATCTTCATCCATTAAAGACACTATTGTATCAGAAGATTCATGGGCGTTGCTTGAAGTAAGCATAAGATTATCCACAAATGCTGGTAATTCTTGATGAACATATCCCTGTAGTTCATTCAGTTCAGTCTCTTCTATAGAAGTATAAATTGCTGAATCCAAATTATCTACCGGCAATTCATTATGCTTAAAAATCACCTTGACATTACCCAATGTTAGAGCATACATATTGTTTTCATATATATAAGAATATGTGTCAGTACCGTAGCTGTCATCTTTCAACGATTGTACTTTTAAATCCAGTAAATCAAGAAGCTTCTGAGCCCTTGCTTGATCTATATTTTCAAACAATTCAGAATAATTGTTGTTATCGTTTATATAAGTATTGAATGGATATGAGGTATTTACAGTTCTTATGTCGTTTATGTCAGCATACTTAAACATCATAGAAATAACCTTATCTTTATCTTTAGTAATATGGTTAATGTCCTTATCTAATGATTTCCATACATTATCTATATGGACTAATCGCTTGATGAAGGTCGGTATACAATTGCCTTCGTGCATAAATTGATATAGCAAATCTATATATTCTTCATGAACAACCATTTGTTTAAGAATCGCATCACATTCTTCCTCATATTCATCTTCATGTAGTAAACAGTATTCCAACAGATCTTTGTTCAATATTCCCTTATGATCATAATCTACAACAGATAGGTTCTGGATAAGAGAAGGAATTTCTTGTAACTTATAATCAAATTCCTTTGGTGCATTGAATTTGATAGAAAGAAGGAATTCCTGATCAGAAGGTGTTAGTCTTCCTTCTTGGAATATTGAAATATAGAAGAAATACTCTTCGTCTATATATCCCTTTTCCAAGAGATATTTGAGAACCTTATATTTTTCTTCTTCACCTTTTGGTATGTCCACATGCTCGAAAATATCCCTATCTGATTTTGCAATATCTGTGAGTGTATATTTTTCTATGGCTGCTATTTCATCCATAAAAGCCTTACGTTTATCTCTTAAGGTTTTTATCTTATCATCCGTAATTGAATGTATTAGCTTCTTTCTCTTTTCATAGTCAAAACCATTACCCAAAACATTTTTAATTTCCTCTTTTGAAAAGAAGCGAGGTCTAGAATAATCCTCGGAGAATCCTACTTGACCATTTAATATTTTCAAAATATTTTCATCAGAATAAAATTCACTTATGCCTCTTCTTTTATTATCACAATACAAATACCAACCTCCATCAGGATATAACGTTATAAATTTTCCTATAATAACTGCATATAATTCATTCAAGTTTCTAAGGCATTCTTCGTTTATTGCCTGTATCTCAGAATCGATATCATCTATTCGTTTTCTATCATCTTTCTGGATTTCATCCCTTAATTTTTCTGCAGACAAAAAAGACTCATAAACCACGCCCTTATTCTGATGCAACAAAGAAAAATCCGTTGGATAGAGATTCTTATATAGAATCATAGCTAGCAATTTTTCCTTCTTCAGTTTCTTATCAAGCAAGTTACGATAGAGGTCAAACTCATTCACGACATTTGTCAATACCCTCATATCATTAACAAACGCAGATATATCCGTAATAAATGAAGAGCTTACCTCTACCTCAGGAATACGTAAGCCAGTAATTTTTCTTCTGAACAAGTCACCAGAATTAGAAGCATTCACAAAAGGAATAACAGGAACTATATAGTCAAAGAACTTTGTCCGTTCTTCTGCATTGGCAAAAATGTCATCTTTCAATGCATATAGAAAGACTATTCTCCTGCCAATTTCTTCAGACTGGTTAAGAATCAGGTTTAATTCTCTCAATTTTGTAAATATATGAGTATTTTCAAATCTGTCTATATCTTCAAATATTACCACATTATACTTATTTTCCTGGAAGAGATAAAGAATCTCATCCAAATAGCGATTCATAATGGAAACATTCTTCTTCTCTTCAAATTCTAACGTAGCTTTATCTAACGTTAGATTTTTGATACTAATCTTCTTTATGAAAAGAATAAGTTGAAACAAAATAACACATATACCAAGAATGAATACACATATACTTAACCCAAATAAGAATGAAGATTTTAAAACTTCTGTTGGAATCAAGAAGTACTTTGTCACCTGCTCCTGACAAAACAGGCATAAGTTTGCTACAACAAACAACAATATGCCCAGAACCATCAAAATCCGTTTCTTTTTAGATATTCTTTCTATACGCCCAAATCTTGATTCTGGTATATTTGTAGCTTTTACATGGTAGAAAAGTTGTTGCAATATACTATATTCCAACTGTTCCTCAAAGCCATCTTCTTTGCCCTTAACAGTATTATCACCATCTGATAAGTTAACCTCAACAAAAGACGCAAGCGACACATTCACATAATGATATTCCGGGTAATATGCTTTGAAAGTTTTAAGTATAGAACTCTTTCCAGCTCCATAAGAGCCAGTCAAAGCAATATTGAATACATTTGGTTGGTCTATCGCATTTTTTAGACGGATAATATATTCTTTATGTCTCTTGAAATCATCTATAGGAGACAATAAGGATATGTGTTTTTCCCCTTTATCTTCTAATTTCCATCGGTTGACTTTACGACCACAATTGACAGCTATTCTGCGAATGTATTTTCGATAGGCTTTATGTATTTTCTCCTTCCAGGAATTAACACTTGGCATAATTAAATGTCGACAAATGCCAATCAAATAGCAAATGGTACCAACAAATAGCATTCCCATCAATATAGCTACTACTATAGGATTCCATTGCATGTAAAAGCCAATAGCAATAGCTATAACTATAAATGCCGTAAATAGTGCAAAAATAATATTCGACTTCATATTTTTCTCCTAGTTTTTCTTTTCTCTGCCATATTCCATCCTTGCCTGTTTCAATATATCTTGGCAGAATTTTATAAGAGCTCTTTTGATATATCATCTATGCCTATAGAGATACCCAACCATTGTTTCAATAATTTTTCACGCTCAATATCAGATATAATAGTGAACATTGTACCGATACTACTCTATTGACATATACCAGCAGTTATTTAAAAACTATCTTTTTTAGGTAGCTTATCTAATAAAAACTTAAATAAGTCAAGTAATTGCTTAAAGACATCAACAAGCGTATTTTTTTCAGATGAATGTTCTTTAGCAAACTCACCCAAATAGTACACCTTTTCTACATCAGAAATCTGCGCACCAAACTTTGCTATTATATCATTGCCAAGTTCAGACAACCCCTGACATAATTGGGAAAATTCAACGTATAATGTATGTATCAACTTTTTATGTACCAAAACAAACAATATATTATCTTTGCTCTTTATGGACATATCACTCAACAGAGCTGATATTTTTTCTAATCTTTTAAGCTTGTTTTCAAATTCTTCAACCAAGATGTTCAAATTTACACCGGATTTCTCATTTTTAGAATTCTGCTCTCTGAGCCAGTCATCTATATAATGCAAGTATTTATCCACATTACATTTATTTTGTGTCAGCTCATATATGATCTTAACTGAAGTATTGAAATTAGAATAATCTATCTGATTCGACATTTTTCTAATATTCACAAGTTCCTGGTTCAAATAAGGATTCTTATGATGCATCCATTGACAAACAAAAGGACAGCACGTTGTCTTACATTGGCCCTCTTCTATTACAACTTCAAATCCCTCCTCTGTATTATTTACATTCATACCTTGACAAGTCTTTTTTAGAGGACTAGGTGCTAACAATCTGTTGTTTGTATTCAAAAATATGCGAAGAGTAACATCCTCATTCATTCCCTTAGGAGATAAATAACTAACATTTGTTATATCCTCATCAAGAGAATAAGTACTTTCTAACAAGACTTTCTTCACCGCCAGATGACTTATCCAATGAAAACGTGAAATATCAGGGATATTCCTTAAGACTTCTTTTAAATAAACAGGGCTTACTCTATCTTGGCTCATATCCAAACTATCTGCCAACCTAATGATGGACTTTAAGAACTTTATATGAACTTTAGAAACCACACCGTCTAATATGCAAGTATTGTCCAAATACTCCTTGCTTTTTGTCTTATCTTGCAATTTTTGTAATTCATCCATAAGTTTTTCAGGTGCTTCATACACATTCACAGCGTCATCACCATGGGAAAAAGCTATATTGGAAATTAAATTTCTTGTAGTTTCATTCAAGAATGCAAACATTTGGCGATAATTAATCGCATTTGCACTATCTTTTGCATGACTACTTCTTATTTTTTGCTCAAAATAGCCATCTACCTCTTTATAAGCTTCTACAAATTGAGTATCCAAGCCAGCTTCCATCAGTACATCCTCTTTATCAAAGCTAAAAGTATTGACATCCGGATAATCAACTAAAGTTATATCATGAAAATAGCAAGCCATAAACAATAGAAAATAATCATAGCTCGTCAAATCATACATTGCAAAAGTACGACTAATTTCAATGCACTTTTCTATTAATGCTATAGAATGTTCAACATTATGAAGAGTAAAGAAATGTAAGAATTTACTGCCGTTTTTCCATAGCCCACTCACAAGAAGATGTGCTTGAATCAACTGATCATTTTTTGTGTGACCTTTTACGTATCTACGTATTAGAGGCAACACTTTTGCAACAGAACAATCCATTTCAAATTCACCATTTCCCCAAATGTCATTCTCTAATAGGGCTATAACAAAGGCTTTAAATTTACTATAAGAGAATCCTGTCTGTCTCAGATAATGAAGAATTCTAACCTCATTCCAAGACAATTGCTGAAAATTAGTGGTTTGATAAGAATCAACTTGAGATAGCGACACGTGGTTTAACTTGCAAAATATAGCAAGAAACAGAACACGCTGGTATTCTTGACTAACGTTGAATACAAATCTTCGACAATCTTTTATTAAAAAATATCGTTCATATACGTCAAACAATTGTTTCCAATCACACAATGAAGTACATTTTACCAAATCCCTTTCTTTAATAAATGCACTTACTTCTTTGTCCAGACAAAAATAATAACATATTTGTTTTGTAGTATCCTTATAGTATTTATAACCTTTACAATCTGTTGTATAGTATAAATTACCAGAATTAATTCCTACCTCATTAGCATATCGAAGATCCAAATTCTCAACTGCAGATAAAATTTGTTTCCTTTCATTACTTTTTAATTTTATAGAATCTCGATAATATTGCCTAAGCCGGCCATTATTTACTAATTCAACTAAATTATCCTCTATATCTATAAGTTTACAGGAACTATTATAAGTTTCGAGACGATCTACCAGTTGTACTTTTCTATTGGCATAAAACTTATAGAAACTATCAAGACGCTTCTTATATAATCCTTGTTCTAAATTACCTGCGATATTTTTCCTCTCCTTATCAATAGCATTCAATAAACACTCTATTAAGGAAAGAGATGACTTATCTGTATTCTCACCAAGATTTACCTTGATTTGCTGCATGAGCCCTGAAGTCTTTCGGTTCAATATCATGAGATTTCCAATGGATTCGTCTACTTTATCTATTGGAAAAGAACAACATTTATCATCTACATCATGTAATTGGAGAATAAACGGTATCTTATTCTCTTTGAGAAATGAACATACCTTATCCACAGGAGCAAGGCACTCTTTTGTAAAAGCAGCCAATTCCTGATTTATCTTCTTTACTGAATCTCTTATTTTTTTCTGATCTTCATTACAAAATACAGTAATATCATCTACATAATAATCTTTATCTCCTATCAAATGTCTATCGACAATCTTAGCTATATCCTTCATTACCCAATTGGCAAAAAATGCACAATGAGGTAATCCTTGTGGCAAACCTTTTGCATAGTATACATTACTTTCACCAACATTTGTGCCATAATAAATATACCGCTCTTTATCATTCAGGCATTCATTGAGTTTAAAACACAATAAGAGTTGCAATATTCTAGCCAAACAATCCTTATCGGACTTAAAAACCTTACCGGGATTGCCATATTTAGCATCTTCGCAATTCTCATTTAAAGAGAATGAGAAACGACCCAATATTTCCTCATAAACGCTATTAACATTAATATTTGGGAAAAAATCCTTTATATCAAGATAGGCCTCATGAGTAAACTGTTTCGTATTAGCATAATTGCGGTGCTTATCTATTGTTGTCTGCACATATCCTTTGTATTGACTAACCCAGTTTTTATAAACAAACTCAACTTGCTCAGTAAGTCTATTTCCCCAGAAATTATCTGGGATAAGCATACAGATAGGATTGATTTGCCTTATACTTTTTTCTAATTCATCATCGTAGAATACAATATTGCTCAAAGCTTGCAGACAAACCAATGTCTGCATATCAGCAAAATGAATGGGTCTATATTCTGGTGAGCCATCATCATTAACCTTCTTCAATTGAAAATGAACAGAAATTGAGAATAGAAAATCTCCATCTTCTAAGGCTTTCTTCAATGTTTGCTTGCAAGAGGAAACAAGCTTCTTATTTGCAAGATAACGATCAAGACACAAAGCACTATAGTTACTTATATCTCCCTGCTTTAAAAGACCTATTTCATTAACATAACTAGGCAATGCATATATAGCAGCATAAATGTTCCGTTCGTCTAAAACACGTTCTATAAGAGTCATAAGATAAAACTATTAACACATTATTTATTGACTTAAAACCAACTATTAAGCATCCTACTCTTATTCGGCGCTTTCTTTTAATTTCTTAGAATCAAGAATAGCCTTCAGAAAAGGTACTCTAAGAAAATTCATATCAGCATCCATATTCTGTTCACGTAATTCAATCATTCTATTTAAAGACATACCGTAGAATAATGCATCATTACTAATAGATACATAAAACTTACAGCAATCAATGCTTCCCACAAAGTTTCTATTATGAGCCTTAATGTTATAAATTCTGTAATATCATTAAGATTCTGCTATTTGCTTACCTCTTTCATATCCCAAGAATACATCATTAAAACCAGACTCCTTTTGGTCGAAATATGGAAAGTTCAATGGTAGAAATGTTCGATTCTTATATTTCACACTTGCTACTCCTGCTATAAAGTTTGCATGATAACACAACTCTATTTTTTCATCTGTTTCCAGATCATAGCCGTTCACATTATTATGTATCTTAGTTAACAGCGATTCCACTTTAAAATACAAATCTGAATCAAACTCTTCCATCAAAAGCCTTTCTATCAATATCAGACTATCGACAACACGCTCATCTTGAATGACCTTCAATACAGAAAACATATGATCCAAGATTTCTGTTATATCATTATTCCAGTTCTTCCAAGCATAAACAATTGCGGAAATGGTCTGTCCTCTCATAGAAGGCTCTTTAGAAAACAAAGTATTCTTTAATCGCTCCTTCATTTCATCATCCATCAACAAGGTTTCCCGGCCAGAAGTTAACCATACCAGCATCGGCAAACAATGATACCCTTTCTTCAATAGTTTCTGTAACATATCACTGAACATCCATAAATTATCATTACCAATAATATCATCAGTATGCTTGCATACAAACTTTGATACCAATTGCATAATCATATCTATGTTAGACCTTATACCCCCAAAGACGATATTATCTTCATCGTCTTTAGTAAAAGCATCAATATTCACAAAAAGCATTTTTTCAATATGTTCAAACACTCTTATGGCTTGCTCTTCTGTCAATCGGGAACTTTGAATACATACTTTCTCAAGTTTATCAACCCAATCGTTCAAAGGAATAGAAGATTCTTTAAAAGTATAATCACCAATACAGAAATCATCTACACATTTCGCTATCAATTCGTTCAATCTCACAAGTTCATCTTCATGAGGCTTTATGAGATTATACGAAAAAAGGACATCAGCGGAATAAGATGTAGACCTCCATACCCTTACCGCAGACTCCAGTTCCACCCTATCCCGTTGGTTAAGCATTTTATTATCCCATATAATACTCAACAAATTATAGGAACGACTTTGCTCTTCTTCACTTTTAGAATTGAATCCCTCATAGATTTTGTCCAAGAGATTCTTTTCTACCGGATATGAAACACCTCTTTTCGTCGGAAGAGGAACTCCGCTACTATAAGGTGTCTTGACTTCATGATTCTTAAGAACTAATGAAATTACACTTGGAAGATTATCCGAGCTAACAGAATCATAAACATAGCCCATAATCTCACTTACGACATGCTCATCAAAAACCATCAAAGCCTTTACATATCTTAGTATGCGTTCTTCAGTAATAACACAGCATAATCTACCAAGAATATGAACCAGATTATTATAAACTATCCGTCTAAGAAGAGGATTCACTATAGCATCAAACTGCTCCACATATTCAATATATGAATCAAAGAAGTTATTTGCATCATCTCTGCTAATCATCGAAAGATGTTTCCTTGTTAGCGTTTCTTTGACAAATTTCCCATCAGATGTAACCAGAAGTTTGTCCATTGCAAAATGCCAATCATAATCAAACATCTTATCCACACTGTATAGATAAAATTTATCATCAACAACATTAAATGCCATACCTATCTTTTCCTTGAAGGAAAACCAGCGTTGCGGATACAAGTAATCAGAAACAAAACCACCAGGTCCCATACTCCATGAGTTGGAATAAGACCCTAACTTGAAATTATGAACCACCTTGAAGCCATGCTCAGGTTGTCTCTCATAAGCTTTCTTACAACAATAGATATTAAAATCATCCATTGTTAAATCTTGCCGCAGTTGCTCTGGTATTTTATACTTATTGCCATTACAATAGCACAAGAGTTCCAATACATGTACTAAACATGAACTTATATAAGCGTCTGCCCCATAAGTAATCAAAGACTTACTCAGTTCCGTTCTACACTTATCCAGTATATCATATGCATCTCTACCACTATTCATCATGAGAAGCACACTTGCCTTATGGATGCAGTCCACATACTCACCATAGTCAGTATCCCAATCCGCAAGATACTGTTGGATTTTTTTATAGTTCAGCAAAGTCTGAGCATATAATATTTGCTGATAAATAACATATCCCTTGGGAAGATTCATCGGATCAGCCAACAATAACTCACAAAGTTTATTGAACTTTTCCTTATTGTGTTCAAGACGATAAATCTGTAATAGCGACAACCTTAACTCAATTATGATCTTTCGTTCCTCATCTGTTGGAGACAATATATGGCCTATAACATCTTCTATAGTTGGAGTAAGCCAATCTATATTTTTAGGAGTGCACGAAATCGTCAACCTCCAATCCATTTCATAAAGAAATCGAAGTTTTAGATTCCACTCACCTTTTACCTTGCCAAAGTACCCTCTCGTAAACATGACACGTTCACTTGCATCCTTAAAGTTATCATAGAACCTTGTAGGAAGAACCATCCAACCTGGATAACTTTGCCTAACAGAAGTCATCTGCTCGATTAAAGCCTCCATCCCTTCTTTTTCTTGACCATCCTTAAAATGATAAGCAAAAACATCTATCTTACCATCCCATTCCTGATTTTCCTGGGATTTCAACAGGTAGTTTAAAAAAAAGGAATATGCCTCTTTGAAATCTTTTATACCGGGAATTTCTGCAAGATTGATGATATCAATACCCAGCTGAGCCATCATAGCTTTTTCTGCTTCATGGTAACCTTTCCTGAATGTTACAAGATAGGTCGGACATATTCTGTCTCTACCTATCACATCCCTAAGCCACCCTATCCACGACTGAAAGTTTGGGTCGTCACCAGAAAAGCCAATCAAGCACATCAGACTTTCCAAGAAACATTGTCTTGCTGTATTCACCATCTCAGGATGTTCCATCGGATATTTGCGATAATCCTCCTTGGTCATGATATAAGGGCAGATGTTTGGGAAGCTTCCATGCAATTTAATAATGCGAGGTGAAGGTTGGTAAAGTAATGTCTCTTTATTCGTTACCAACTTATATTCTTGCACTTCCTCCTCTGCCGCTCTTTCTATAAGAGTATCATAATTGGTGGTAAGAATATCCCGCCACTTCAACCTTACCAACATTCTATGAAGTTTTCCGGGTCTAATCAGCTTATCAGGCAATGCGGTCTCTAAAATTTCATCCAGTTCATTGCGTTTAAACTCAGCATCAACAAGCGAAGCCAAATGAACAACATCGTTGTGGTCCTCCTTTTTTGCCTCTTCATCATCTCCATACAGTTTATTCAAGAAGTCTTCTCTTAACTGTACCCAGGTCTTCATCTTTACATGAGACGGCATCTCCGCATTGAGACTAAACCCAGCCCCAATGAAAGCAGTAACACGTCTTTTCGCCATATAAAGCTTGACTTGTTCAAGTTTAGAAATTAATGAAGGAGGTATTTTTTTAGATGTGTCCATAAGTAATATCTTTTATTCTTTTTTTCTTTCGTATGCATCCAACTCATAAGATACAGCACGATACTTATTATAGGGTTTTAGCAACATATCAGACTTATCACATTCTCCGCCACCTTTCCCCAGGCGGTCCCATCCCACAAAATATGGCGAGGGCTTTGATGCCCCGCCAACCTTATAGCGCAGCGGTTCCGAGCACCGAGTAGGGCGGTTACATCCTCTCGCTCCTGAGGAGAGAGGGTCGGGGTGAAAGGTGGAGCCTTCCTTAAGGGTAAGGAAGGACGGGTAGGTTTTCGGAAAAACTCCTTTTGGCTAAAGGGAGGCAGAGGGTTTCGAAAGTGCATACCCTCCAATCACCCCATAACATACTAACGGTATAAGGAAGGCAATCGCCATACTGCCAGTTGTATCCGCAATATACCCCATAATTACTGGAGCAACCGCACCACCCACTATCGTCATGATAAGCAACGAAGAGGCTAACTTGGTCTTTGTACCCGCATCCCTCAATGCCAGCGAGAAGATAGTCGGAAACATGATGCTCTCTCCCAGATACAGGGCGAAGAACGCAATGAGAGATAAGGTACCGCTACATACCACCACTATCAATGTGGCAACAAAGGTGAGGATGGCACAGACCAGCAGCACCAGCCTTGGCTGGATATAATTCATGATGACACCACCAGCCAACCTGCCGATAAAGAACAGACCCATTCCGCCAAAGGCGAGATACAGACTGGCAGTCTGCTTCTCTATATGAATACTCTCCTCAGCATAGTTGATGAAGAAACTGTTCACACCCGTCTGGGCAGCCACATAAAGAAACAAGGCCAGCATACCAAAACCGAATGCCATCACTCGCATCGGCTTCTCCTCCACCTTCTCGTTCGTATCCGCCTCATGCGCTCTCCTTGGGTCCGGCAACTTGATCCTTGACAGGACCAGTGCCACAGAAAGCACGAAGATACCAACCAAGGCATAAGGGATGGCAATGTTGACACCCGTGAACAGAAGCTGACCGCCAACCAGCGGTCCTACAATCCATCCGATACCATTGAGCGACTGCGACAGGTTGATTCTGCACTCCGACTTGTCAGGATGTCCCAGTACCGTAGTATAAGGATTCGCACTCGTTTCCAGACAGGTCAGTCCGCATCCTATCACAAACAGCGACAGAACGAAGAAGTAGAAACTGTTGATCCTGCTTCCCGGTATGAACATCAGGGCACCGATACCGAAGAGAACCAGTCCTGTTATCACACCCCTCCTGTAGCCCCACTTCCGGATAATCCATCCGGCAGGCAGCGCCATCAGAAAGTAGGCACCATAGACAGCAGTCTGCGTCAAGGCCGACATCGCTTTGCTGATATGGAACGACTCCTGGAAATGCGGATTCAGCACCTCCAGGA
>ENA-UERC01001115-UERC01001115.1-human-gut-metagenome-genome-assembly--contig:-NODE-1115-length-16766-cov-3.737372_pt1 | contig 16766 bp, 18 predicted proteins | sample MGYA00242955_ERZ507955 | MGnify/ENA primary metagenome ERZ507955 (study PRJEB26167, sample SAMN06115394) | human gut metagenome | host: Homo sapiens | place: China:Hubei | collected 2016-04-27... | reverse complement strand
CATTTGGCGCCCACAGATCAAAGCAGACTCCCCGGATGCCGTATTCATCTGTAGGATGCGCCCCCAGCTTCCGGTAAATCTCATAGTGTGTCGCCTGCCCAAATAAGTACCGATCCAGCTCTGAAAAATTTGCCATACCCATCTACCCCTTTATCTTGATTTTAAAATCCAAAATCTTTTTCATGAAGGATGACATAATCGTCATCGTCATATCTTCTGGAAGTGATAATACTGAACGCCTTCTTAAGTCCTCCCCGTTCTGCATGGGCGATTGCCTCGTCCACAATATCCTTGACCTCTGTAAGGGTTGTCGCCTGATCCAGCTTTTGAATATTGCTGATGCTGTTGTAAAGTGCCAGAACTCCCATCTCATCGATGGTGTAACCCAGTTCGTTGGCATACCACCGCATGGTGCCCTCCACCGTCAATCCGTGCTGGATGTGGAAGGGTTCCTTGTTGTACTTTTTCAGAAGCGCCAGGGCTTCTTCTCTGGCAGGGCAGGCTCTCATTTCATATCTCTCCTTTGATCGTCCGCTTATTTCAATGTCTCCGGCTCCGGGTCGGAGGGCAGTGTCAGAAAATAGTCATAATAGGGCAGCAGAAATGTGTAGCCGGTTTTGATCCGGTCCACCACATCCCGGCTGAACAGCTCCTCCGTCAGTTTCTCCTCGTGGGCGATGCTGATGTTTTTCATCTGGAACCACGGCGCCAGCAGCTCCGACGGCGCGCCTGCCTTTGGACGCTTGTAGGTATCGCCGCCCAGAGTAAATTCCGTCTGGCCACGCAGCGCCTTCGTCAGCTTTTCCATGGGCTTCGGGTCCCGGACAATCCGCGAGCGCAGCTTGGCCATGTCCATGGGTCGGGCCATCCAACAGCCCATGCCGTAGCCCCAGTAATCCGGCCCCAACTCAAACCAGAAGGTGGGGCGGCCCGTCCAGTCCTTGTCGCCGGTGCGGATGCACCACCACAGGTGATCCTTATAGGGGCCGCGGCCAAAAAGCCGCCGGGCATCCCGGTAGATGCGGGAGACCTTCAGCATCAGCGGCTCGTCCGGCAGCAGGGCATGCACCGCGTCATAGACCTGCTCGCCCAGCTCCCTGGTGGGGGTGAGAAAGGTGTTGATATAGTCGTCCTTGTGCTCCAGAAACCAACCCCGCTCGTTATTGAAGCGGATGCCCCACATGAAGTCCACGGTCTCTTGTGTATAGCCTTGAAATGCCATCTTGAACTCTCCTTATCGATTCATATCTTTGCCGCTATTGTACCCACTTTGGACGAAAAATGCAAGGGGTCACAGCTCCACAGGAAGCGGGAGCACCGCCTCCGGATGGCCCAGCGATACGGCGCGGGTCACATCCACCGCCAGCACCGGCACGCTGCGGCGGAGGTAGGCGGACAGACCCTCCGGGCAGCCCGCGCCGCGGATGAACACCTCCGCCGCCTGACGCAGCAGGACTTCCGTCTCCTGACGGCTTCTGCCGGTCAGCAGGGCGGCCAGACGCTCCGGGTCGTACCGCAGCCGGGCCACGCTCTGCCGGGTCAGCACGCACCCCAGCGCCGCCGCCAGCACCGGGCCGTAGAGGTTCAGGATCAGCAGGGGGTAGTTTTCATCCAGTCCCAGCAGCAGGGCGTGGACGGTCTCCGGGGCGAAGCAGCGGAGGAAACGGTTTTCGTGGGACAGGCAGCGGAGATACTCCTCCATAAACTCCACGCCGTCCAGCGGCGGCAGGCCGAAGAAGGCGGGGTAATCGGCGGTGATGTGGATCTCCTGGGCGGCAAGGCCTGGGCGGTACAGCTTGAAAAAACCGTTGATTCCGTCCGCCAGCGTGGCGCGGTAGAACTGGTTGGGGGTGGGAAACAGCGTCTTTTTCAGCTGGCGGTGGAGGGTGCGGGCGGCTTGCAGCTTACGGGTGATGCGCTTCTGCCCCGCCGCGTACAGCGCCGCCAGCGGCTCACGCCGCAGGCGCTCCACCGCTTCCTCCGGGGTGGGGCCGGCCTTCAACTCCGGTGAGACGATGTAGAGCACCGAGCCCAGCAGCTGCTGGGCCCGCTCCGCTGGGAGCGAGGTACTCAGGCCGTGGCTCCATGCGTCCGCCCGCTCCGCCAGCAGTGTCAGGCTCTCCCCTTGCAGGCGGCTCAGGTCCCGGTCGGACAGCAGGCCGCAGCGCCGGCCCTCCGCCAGCAGCGAAGCGAAATAGTCCCGCCCGTCCAGCGTCAGCGGGTCGAGCAATGTCCGGCGGGTCAGATCAGTCATGGCGGCCCTCCTCCGTCAGCGGACGGGCGGCTTTTGCCCGCAGCTTCCGGGCCATATCCGGCAGCGCCGTGCCGGTCAACAGCTCCAGCGAGCCGCGGCACGGGCCGTCAAAGGCCTGCTTCATGTACCGCAGCAGCGCATCGTCTCCTACCCTGTCCTCCGTCTCGTTTTTGAAGTAGTAGAAGGCGTCTACCAGCTGGTGCAGCGTCTCCTCGTAGCTCTCCTGCATCAGATAGGGCGACTCACAGAAGGTCAGGACGACCTTTTGCAGAATGCTGCCGCCCAGCTCCACCCGTCCTGTTTTCCGCAGGGCGGCGGAACGGGTGTCCAGCAGGGCCTGCGCCTGCTGGGGCGTTAATCGCAGGCCGTAGGCGGCGGTGGTATCGTTGCAGGCCAGCAGCTCCCGGGCCTGCCGGGCGGCGGACAGGGCGCCGCCCTGTGAAAGCACCGCCATGCGTAGATCAAAGCTCATAGCTCTCCCCTTTCCCGAAAAAACGGGCGCAGAGCTTCCGCAAGCTCTGCGCTATGTTGCATAATGCTTGTTATATATTATACCATATTTTTCCGTTTTCCGCAAGCGGTTAGGACAACCTCGGTATAAATTCCCAGTGGGCGGCGTACACTAGTCCTGAAATGCGTACAAGGATGGGAGGGTCTGCTATGACCGACAGGAGATGGCGCAAGTGGGAGTTGGCGGGGCTGTTTCTCACGCTGATCTTCGGCAATTTGCTGCATTTTGTTTACGATTGGAGCGGGCAGAACAGCGTGGTGGCCGCCTTTGCCGCCGTCAACGAGTCCACATGGGAGCACATGAAGCTTCTGGCTATGCCGTGGGTGATCTGGTCGCTGGTGGAGGCCGTGGCGCTGCGGAGCAGCCGCCAGAGCGTACTGATGGCAAGAGCGCTGGGATTGCTGGCGGGGCTGGTGACGATCCCCACGGTGTACTATACCTACACAGGGGCGCTGGGCGTCAGCAGTATGATCGTGGACGTGGTGCTGTTTCAGGCAGCGGTGCTGCTGGGCGCCCTGGTCTCCTGGCGGGTGCTGGCAAAAAACAAGCTGACCGGCCCCATCTGGGGCGCGGTGGGGCTGCTGCTTCTGCTGGGCGTCGCGGCGCTGTTCGTCTGGTGGACGTATGCTCCGCCGGTGCTGCCTATTTTTATCGACCCCACCAACGGCACGGTGGGACTGCCCGCCATAGGGATGTAAGGAAAGAGACGGGGCAGCCCGTCTCTTTTTCTTGACCATGCACGGCAGTTGGGATATAATGTAGGTTGTAAAAGTATCTGTCCGCTGAACGGAGGCGATCGCGTTGAAGCAAGTTGTTCGTAAATCCACTATACCGCTGTACGCGGCGGCAGCCACATGGCTGCTGTACGCGCTGCTGTTCCCGCTGTACCGGCCGCTCCACTATGTGCTGGCGGCAGGCGCCGCCGCGGTGATCGGCATTGTGGCCCGGCTGCTGTGTCCCAACACGGTGGAGGAGGTGCCGGAGGAGCCAAAATCCACCGGCAACGCCGAGCTGGACAAGATGATCGACGACGGCAGGAAGGCCATTGCCGAGATGAAGCGGCTGGACGACAATATCGCCGATCCCGCCATCTCCGCCCAGATCGTCCGCTTGCAAGAGCTTTCCGGCAAGATCTTCGCCCAGGTGGAGCAGAATCCGGAAAAGCTGCCCCAGATCCGGAAGTTCATGAACTACTACCTGCCCACCACGCTGAAGATTCTCAACGCCTATGACCGCATGGGTGAGCAGGGCGTGGCCGGTGAGAACATCACCTCCACCATGCATAAGGTGGAGAGCATGATGGCCACCATCATCACCGCCTTTGAAAAGCAGTTGGACAACCTGTTCGGCGCAGAGGCTATGGATATCTCCACCGATATGGTGGTGCTGGAGAACATGATGGCCCGTGAGGGACTGACGGACGATCCGCTGCACCGCACCGCCGCAGCTTCGGCGGAGGATACGCCGGAGGACGGCGGCATTACGCTGGAATTATAATACAAATCGCAATTCAAGGAAGAAAAAATACAGAAAGGAATCAAAAGCCATGACTGATACCAACATGCCTGAACTGACATTGACCCCCGATACCGCCGCTGCGGCGGAGATGCCCACCCTGACGCTGACGCCGGAAGCGCCCGCCACCCCTGCCGCCCCTGAGGTGAAGAAGGAGGTCGAGCCGGTGGTGCTGGACGACAGTATGCTGACGGAACAGGAGAAAGCCGCTGTCAACGAATTTGCCAAGAAGATCGACGTGCGGGACACCAATCAGGTGCTGCAATACGGCGCGGCGGCCCAGAAAAGCGTGGCCAGCTTTTCCGAAAACGCGCTGTCCAACGTCCGCAACAAGGATATGGGCGAGATCGGCGAGGATCTGAGCCGCCTTGTGGTGGAGCTGAAGGGCTTCGGCGCAGAGGAGGAGAAAAAGGGTCTGGCAGGCCTGTTCAAAAAGACCGGCAACAAGCTTGAATCCATGAAGGCCCAGTACAGCAAGGTGGAGACCAACGTGGACAAGATCGCCCAGAATCTGGAGAGCCATCAGATCGCCCTGCTGAAGGACGTGGCCATGTTCGACCAGATGTATGAGCTGAACCTGAAATACTACAAGGAACTGACCATGTACATCCTGGCGGGCAAGAAGCGGCTGGCCGAGGTGCGCGGCGGCGAGCTGGAGGAGCTGCGGAAAAAGGCGGAGCAGAGCGGTCTTGCCGAGGACGCACAGGCCTATAACGATCTGGTCAGCATGTGCGACCGGTTCGAGAAGAAGCTCCACGATCTGGAGCTGACCCGGATGGTGTCCATTCAGATGGGGCCCCAGACCCGGCTGCTGCAGAACAACGACACGCTGATGATCGAGAAGATCCAGTCCTCGCTGGTGAACACCATCCCCCTGTGGAAGAGCCAGATGGTGCTGGCGCTGGGCATGGAGCACAGCCGTCAGGCCACGGCCGCCCAGAACGCCGTTACGGAAATGACCAACGAGCTGCTGAAGAAGAACGCCGACACGCTGAAGATGGGCACCATCGCCACCGCCAAGGAGGCGGAGCGCAGCGTGGTGGATATCGAGACGCTGAAGCACACCAACGAGCAGCTGATCTCCACGCTGGACGAGGTGGCCCGTATCCAGAAGGAGGGCGCCGCCAAGCGCAAGGAGGCGGAGGTCGAGCTGGGTAGGATCGAAGGCGAGCTGAAGCAGAAGCTGCTGGAGCTGCGGAGCTGAGAAACGAAACCATCTCCTTTGGAAAGGGGAGCGCATATGAAATTTTTTGAAAAGCGCGGCATCGCCTTTGCCGCACTGGTGCTGGCCATCGCCGCCGCCGTGTTTATCGGCCAGAGCCGCAAGGCCGGCTACATCGAAAAGCAGCCGTCGGAGCTGCCGCAGGTAGAATATCACCAGTGGATCTGCGACGATGCGGGCATGCTGACCGACACCACAAAGGATGCCATCCGACAGTACAACAGTGCGTGGGACAGCAAGTATTATGCCGTCGTGGCCGTGGCCACGGTGGACAGCCTCACCGGCTGGACGCCGGAGGAGGCCGCCCTGCAGCTGGGCGCCGATTGGGGCCTTGGCGCCAACGACATGCTGCTGATGATGGTGCGGAACGACGATTACTATGTGGCCTGCGGCGACAATGTGCTGTGGGTGCTGAGCAATTACGACACCATGCAGGCCAAGCTGAAGCAGGCCATCGAGTCCGCCTATTACAGCGGTGACTTCGACGCTGCGGCGCTGGCGTTCTACCGCCAGGCCGACGTGTTCTACGGACAGGCCCAGTTGGGCAGTACGTCGGCAGACACCGTTTGGACGGAACCTGCCCAGCCTGGCGGTGTCGACGTGCTGGGCGTTATCCTGCTGATCGTCGCCATTTTTGTGGTGTGGATGCTGCTGGACGCCGTGCGCTATCGCCGCTACCGCCGCCGGTACGTCACCGGCGCGCCGGTGGGCGTGGTACGGCCTATGTACTATCCCATCTTCTGGGGACGGCCCCGCCGCCCCCGTCCGCCCCGTGGACACCGGCCCCCACCGCCTCCTCCCATGGGCGGCGGCCCCCGTCCCTCCGGCGGATACAGACCCTCCGGCGGTCCTCACCCATTTGGCGGACCCGGTGCCCCACGGCCCGGTGCGCCGCGACCCAATAACCGCCCCGCCGGCGGCCCCCGGCCCGGTGCGCCCAGACCCGGCAGCTCTCGTCCCAGCGCTCCTCGCCCCAGCAGCCGTCCCTCCGGCGGCAGCAGGCCCTCCGGTGGTTTCGGCGGCGGCAGCCGCGGCGGTGGTTTCGGTGGCGGCGGCTTCGGTGGGAGCCGCAGCGGCGGCAGTCGCGGCGGAAGCCGTGGCGGCGGCTTTGGCAAAGGCGGCTTCGGCGGCGGCAGACGCTGAGAAAACCCATTTTATCGCAAAAAACAGGACCTCCCAAGAGGTCCTGTTTTTTCAGTTCTCCATGTTTTTGCCCAGAAAAGCGGCCACGGTCTGGGCCAGCTTGCACTCGGTATCACCGGCCAGACGGCCCTGATCGGTGACGAACAGCACCGCACCCAGCACATCGCCCTCGCAGAGGACGGGGGCGGCCACGGCGGCGGTAAAATTGGCGTTGTCCTGACACACCGGCGGCATGGCGCCCATCCCACCGAAATGATAGACGCTGCGCTCGGTCATGAGCTTTTCCAGCTGGTCGGAGACGGGCTTGCCCAGCAGCTCCCGCTTTCCGGCGCCTGCCACGGCGATGACCGCGTCGCGGTCGGTAACAGCAGCGGTGAAGTCAGTGCTGCGGCTCAACGTGTCGCAGAACTGCGCGGCGAAATCCTCCAGTCCGCCGATGAGGGAGTATTTTTTGAAGATGACCTCGCCGTCCCGTGTGGTGTAGATCTCCAACGGGTCGCCCTCGCGGATACGCATGGTGCGGCGGATCTCCTTGGGGATGACAACGCGTCCCAGATCGTCGATCCGGCGCACGATCCCTGTTGCTTTCATCTATAATTTCCTCCAGTCAAAGCAAAATTTACAAAGGTAGTATCCGCGCGGCACCAAGTGAATATGCACATCCGCCGCGCCGCCATTTTTTACCGCCCACCATGGAAAAAGCGGAACCTCTGGCAGTTATCACTGAAAAAATCCAGCAAAATGCATATACTATCGGCAAGAAACCATAAGGCTGAGAGGAGAGTACGACCATGAAACAGACGAAATACGCAGGTACCCAGACCGAGAAAAATCTGCTGGCGGCCTTTGCCGGCGAATCCGAGGCTCGCAACAAATACACTTTTTTCGCCTCCAAGGCCAGGAAGGAGGGCTACGAGCAGATCGCGGCCCTGTTCCTCAAAACGGCGGAGAACGAGAAGGAGCACGCCAAGCTCTGGTTCAAGGAGCTGGAGGGCATCGGCGACACCGCCGAGAATCTGCAGGCCGCCGCCGAGGGCGAAAACTACGAATGGACGGACATGTACGAGGACTTCGCCAAGACCGCCGAGGCCGAAGGCTTTACCGAGCTGGCCCACCGCTTCCGTCTGGTGGCCGCCATCGAGAAGCACCATGAGGAGCGCTACCGCGCCCTGCTGCACAATGTGGAGATGGCGGAGGTCTTTGCCAAGAGTGAGGTGAAGGTGTGGGAGTGTCGAAACTGCGGCCACATCGTCATCGGCACCAGCGCACCGGAGGTGTGTCCCACCTGCAACCACCCCCAGAGCTACTTCGAGGTCCGCGAGGAAAACTATTGAGCGTAAAAAAGAGACACCCGAGAGGGCGTCTCTTTTTATGCGCGTTACACCTGCGTCAGCGCCCGGGCCTTCCGGATGCTGTACGCACCCTCAATGGCTACCAGCAGTACCCAGCCCGCTGCCACCGCCGCGCAGATGCCGTAGATGCCCCACACGGGGATCAGCAGGTAGGACAACACCACCCGCAGCAGCACCTGCAAAAGCGATGCCACCATGGTCAGCCGCAGCTGCCCCAGCCCGCGGAAGAAGCCCTGGATGACCTCTCCCAGATAGGCGAACACGTACAGATACGCCATGGTCCCCGTGTACTTCGCCCCTGCGGCGATGACCTGCGGGTTGTGGGAGAAAATGCCCACGATGCGCTCCGGCAGCAGGAAGCACACTGTGGCCAGCACGGCAATGAGCGCCAGCTCCGCACAGACGCTGACCCGATAGAACCGGCGGGCCCGGGCCTTGTCGCCGTGCCCCAGATTCTGGGACAGGCACACCACCATGGCGGCGCTGATGCCCTGGGAGAAGCAGAACAGGAACTGCTCCGTGCGCAGCGACATGTTATAGCCCGTGACGGTGCTGGTGCCCAGCGGCGTCAGCATACCCTGCACCAGCAGCCGTCCGATGCACACCACAGCTTGCTGCAGCGCCGCCGCCCAGGCGTAGGACAGCACCATGCCGCCGGTCTGGCGGTGGAAGCGCAGGTCGCCGCGCCGCAGTACCAGCGGCGGGCAGCGCCGCTGGGCGTACGCGATGCAGGCCGCCGCGGAGATGGCCTGGCACAGCACCGTGGACAGCGCCACGCCCCGTATGCCCCAGCTCAGCACCCCTGCAAACAGCAGATCCAGCGCGGCGTGGAGCGTGGAGGACAGCAGCAGGATGACGAACGGCGTGCGGGAGTTGCCGCAGGAGCGGAGCATGGCGGCATAGTAGTTGTAGAGGAAACAGAAGATAAGCCCCGCGAACACCAGCTGGAGGTACACCGCCGCCTGCTGGCACACGGCCTCCTCCGTGCCCTGGGCCCGCAGCAGCAGGGGGGACAGAAGGATGCCCGCCGCGGAGATAAGCGCCGTCAGCACCGCGCCGCCGATAAGGGACGTGGCATTGAGCCGCCGCATCCGGTCCCAGTCCTCCGCGCCGCAGAAGTGGGCGCACAGCACACCGGCGCCGATCGTGCCGCCGATGATGAGTGCATTGGCCACGTCCACGATGGGGGAGGCCACGCTGATGCCGGACAGCGGCAGGTCGCCCAGAAATTTCCCCACCACCACGGCGTCCACGATGCTGTATAGCTGCTGAAAGACGTTGCCCAGAATGATGGGCAGCGCGAAGTAGAGCAGCGTCGGAAGCGGTGCGCCGGACAGCAGCGCCTCGTGGCTGCCGGACCTGTTGTACATCCTACCACCTGCCTTCCTGAATTTACCACCGGTAAGCCTATCACATATCCCGCCGTTTGTCCACATCCACTCCTGTTTGTCCGCGGGAGAGCAGCGGCGGAGACCGCATGCTTCCGCCGCCGGCGGACGCTACGCGGTTTGCCCGAATTCTGGACGCGGAGATCTGCCGGATTTGGCAAAAACTGCATTGACCGCGGGAAAAACGTCCTCTATAATAAGTCCCAGGAACAAATTAGCGCGAAGGAGAACTACGCATGAACGAGATCTATGTTACCGGACACCGCAATCCGGACACGGACTCCATCGTGGCCGCCATGTCCTATGCCGCCCTGAAAAACGCACTGGGCGAGAAGGAGTACGTGGCGGTGCATCTGGGGACCATCAGCGATGAGACCAACCGTATGCTGGAGCGGTTCCATTTCAAGCCGCCCCGCTGCATCCAGAATGTCCGCACTCAGGTGCAGGATCTGGATTTCGACCGCCCGCCCTGCCTGGACGCCTCCGTCACCATGGACCGCGCCTGGAAGCTGATGCGGGACCAGAAGATATCCGCCATCCCCGTGGTCAATGAGGACGGTACACTCTATGGTATGCTGTCCGCCGGCGATATCGCCACCTTCAGCCTGAACACCGTGGGCGACCCGAAGGTGGAGGAGATCCCCCTTTTCAACCTGCTCAGCGTCATCGAGGGCCGCATCATGGGCGACGGCGGCGAGCTGGTGGACAGCGTCAGCGGCACCGTGTCCATCGCCCTGCCCCAGAACTGTGAGAACCTGCTGTTTGACAGCGCGGACAGCATCGTCCTCTGCGGCAGCCAGCCGGACATGATCCGCCGTGCTCTGGATAGACAGGTGGACTGCCTGATTTTGTGCCAGACCGATGTGGAGCCGGAGTGGCTGGAGAACGCGGGGAAGACCTGCGTCATCTCCACGCCGCTGGACGCCAGCCGCGTCCACCGCCTGATCTATCAGGCTACGCCCATCAGCCGCCCCTGCGCCACGGACGACCTGATCTCCTTCCATATGGACGATTATATCGACGATGTCCGCGAGGTGGTGCTGAAGAGCCGCTACCGCTGCTACCCCGTGCTGGACGCGGAGGAGAAGGTGGTGGGCACCCTGTCCCGCTATCACCTGCTGAGGCCTCGCCGCAAGCAGGTGGTACTGGTGGACCACAACGAGCTGGCCCAGACCGTCCCGGGCATCGAGCAGGCGGAGATCCTGGGCATCATCGACCACCACCGTCTGGCGGACATCCAGACCCGCCAGCCCATCTCCGTCCGCAACGAGCCGGTGGGCAGCACCAACACCATCATCACCTCCATGTACCAGGAGCACGGCGTCACGCCCTCGCCCCACATGGCGGGCCTGATGGCCTCGGCCATCCTGTCCGACACGGTCATGTTCAAGTCCCCCACCTGCACCAAGCGCGACATCGCCATGGCCGAGCGCCTGGCCCGCATTGCCAAGGTGTCCCTGAAGGATCTGGGCCGCGAGCTGTTCAGCGGCAGCAACGACGGCAAGTCCGCCGAGGAGCTGCTGCGCAGCGACTTTAAGGAGTTCCACATCTCCGAGCAGGTGCTGGGCGTAGGGCAGATCACCTGTATCGACTCCCAGAAGCTGATGGAGCGCAAGGAGGAGCTGCTGGACGCCATGCGCAAGGTCTGCCGTACCCACAGCTACGACATGGTGATCTTGATGCTCACCGACGTGCTGCAGGAGGGCAGCCAGCTGCTGTATATCGGCAGCGACGATACCATCCGCAACGCCTTCGGCGTGGAGCCTAAGGACAACACGGTGTTCCTGCCCGGCGTCATGTCCCGCAAGAAGCAGGTCATCCCCATGCTCACCACCCTGTGGGGCTGATTCGTCCCCAACCGTACATCGCAGTCCCTCCGGCCCTGTGCCGGAGGGGCTGTTTTCGCCAAAAAATACCCCACGCCTCCGCTGTGGGATATTTTTTCGGAAAACAGGTGCGCTCCGCCGCGCCCTGTGGTATACTGCGCATAAAGGCGTCGCGGCGTGGCCGGGCGCGGAGAGGAGAAACGCCATGGAATTCTGGAAGATGAACGGCGCGGGCAACGACTTTATCGTGGTGGACGACCGGCGGAACGCCGTGCCGGACCACCGCTGGCCGGAGTTAGCCCGCACCCTGTGTCAGCGGCATCTGTCCATCGGGGCCGACGGCCTCATGGTGGTGAAGCCGCCTGCCTGCGGCGGCGATTATCGGATGCTGTTCTTCAACTCCGACGGCTCCATGGGGGAGATGTGCGGCAACGGCGCCCGCTGCATCTGCCGCTACGGCTACGAAAACGGCCTGGCCGGCGATGTGCAGCGGGTGGAGACCACTGCGGGCCTTGTCACCGGCTGGCGCATGGATCAGCGGCAGTATCGGGTGCGGCTCAACGACCCATGCCATATCCGCCTGGACGGCAGGGCGGAGGTGGATGGCCGCACCTACGACTATGCCTATCTGGAGCTGGGCGACCCGGGCATCCCCCACGCGGCGGTGCCCATGGCGGGCTTGCGGGGCTGCGATCAGGCGGCGCTGTTCCATCTGGGCCGTCAGCTCCGGTACTACAAGGACTTTCCCAAGGGCGCCAACGTCAACTTTTACGAGCTCATCGGCCCAGACCACGTGTACGAGCGCACCTACGAGCGGGGCGTGGAGGACTTCACCTACGCCTGCGGCACCGGCACCGGCTCCGTGGTGACGGTGCTGACGCTGCTGGGCAAGGTGTCCGGCAAAAACGTACAGGTGGACATGACCGGCGGGCGGCTCGTCATCGACGTGGAGCGCGACGCCGCGGGCCGCGTTGCCGACCTGTACCTCACCGGCCCCACCAACATCGTCTGCAAGGGGCAGATCACCGATGAGACGCTGCCGCCGGACAGCGGTATCTGATGCGGGCCGGCTGCCGTACTGTCATAGTGCCAAAGCCGCCAAACAGCCGTACTTTTCTGCATATAAAAGCAGGACAGTTCGCAGAACTGCCCTGTTTTTTGCGCTTTTTCAGCAGCTTTCCCTGTTCTGGGGATTGGGGATATTCACGGCGATGCCGTTGACCTCCACGCCCTCGTCGGCGGGGATGAGGATGTATTTCCGCCCATCGATGACCCGTGCCTCGATCATGGCGCTGTACTCCGGCGACACGGAGATCTTCACCTCCGGCGTAGTGATCTGAAACTTGCCGCTTTCCATCAGGTTCCTGGCGTCCAGCGCCGCGTCGTCGCCGTACTGGCGGCGGCACTCCTCCTGAAAGGCCTCGGCCTGCCGGACGGTAGCGCCGCTGCCCGCCAGCATGTCACCCACCTCGTGAAGCGTCAGCGTCAGGGGCTGGGGGTCGCGGCTCTCCTTGTGCTCCACGATGCGCTGGCGCAGCTGCTCGTGGACGGACTGCACCACATCGTAGCTGCAATCCTGCTGCAGCGTGTCGCCCAGCGCCGTACCGAAGGCATTTTTCTGCTCCTCGGCGGACAGCGGCGGCGTCACGCGGAATACCGCGTCGATGACCTCCTGATGGATCTCGGCGGCGTTTTTGCTGTAAAACAGGGCGTTGTAGATGTTGGCGGCGCGGTCATCAAAGGCGGGGAACAGGAATCCCAGCTCCGGCGGCAGCGCGATGTGACCGGTGGACGCGCTGTGGAAGCCGCTGTTCTCATTGTTGTATTTCAGCTCCAGCGTCGGGGCTTTTACAGGGCAGATGCTGCACAGAAAGTACTGGAACACCGTGTCGGAGCCGTCGGAAAACGTCTCGTCGTCGCGGCCCTTATAGGGCACATCGTAGGTGTCGGCAGCCAGCAGGATGAGATAGTTGGTCTCGCCCATGTCCATGGCGTCGATGATGCGGCGGTACAGGGCCTCCCGGGCGTCCTTATCCTGCGCGCTGCTCTGCCGCACGGCCTGAAGCAGGCGGTGCTCGTCGCTGCCGGCCACCTGCGCCGTGGAAAATTCGATGTTGATGAGGTTTCGGCCCAGCCCGCCGGACAGAGCCTTTTTCAGCAGCCCCAGGTACATCTCCTGCTCCTCCTGGGACATGAGTCCCATGGATTCGTCGATATAGGCGATGATCTCGCGGCTGCTGTTGACGTAGCAGCCGTAGATACGGCTGATGGAATTTTTATCCAGCTTGAAGCGCCGGCGTATCTCGTTGAGCTCTTTCTGATTCATAGATGCCTCCTTACCGATGACGGGGGATATTCTACCACATCGCGGCCCGGCAGGCAACTGGCGGGAGACGTCTTTTTCACCCCACCCGAAATACCGATCATACCAAACAAAGGAGCGGTGGAGCGGCTGCCGGCGGTGAACATACGGGAGAAGCGGGAGCTCCTCACCGTGGGAAAGAGGGGAGGCGGACAAGTGTATGTGCTGCCGCGTGTGACGTACATAAGAACAAAGACAGCCCCTTCGGCGCATGCCGGAGGGGCTGACTGATATTGGTGTCAGGCTTCGCGATAGCCCAGAGCGGCGGAGATCATGGCGGCGGTGGCGCAGACCTGCTCCACTGCGCTGCGGAACTCGTCGGAATGGGTGCTGCGGAACATGCCGATAACGCCCACGGTGTAGCGCACGGTACGGTCCGCCGTGTAGACCGGCGCGGAGATGGACCGCAGGCCGATCTTGTACTCGCCGTTTTCGATGGCGAAGCCGTCGGTGCGGCAGGCGTCCACCTCCTGCAGCAGGGCGGATACGTCCGTGATGGTGTGTGGGGTGAACTGAGTCATGCTCTGGCGGCGCAGCAGCTTCTCTGCCTGGGCGCGGGGCATATGGGCCAGAAAGACCTTGCCCTGGGACGTACAGTAGATGGGCAGGCGGGCGCCGGCGTCCGACACGATGCGCAGCTTGTCCCGGGCTTCCACCTGGTCCAGGGTGATGACGCTGCCGCCCTCGCAGATGGAGAGCATCACCGATGCGCCGGTGCGCTGGGACAGATGCTCCATGTAGGGGCGGGCCACGCGGGAGATGTCCCACTTGCGCTCCACCTGGCGGCCGTACTCAAACAGGCGCAGGCCCAGGGCGTACTTGCCCTCCGGCGTCTGGGTGATGACATCATAGGCCCGCATGGTGGTCAGCAGGCCGAACACCGTGCTCTTGGGGTAGCCGGAGCACTCCGTCAGCTCCGCCAGGGTCAGGGGCTTTTCCACCCGGCTCAGGGCCTGCAGCAGCTCCATGGCCTTGGCCACGGACAGTATGATGTTGCCGTCCACCACGATGCGTCACCTTCTTTCCCCTGTATCATAGCGCACGGCGTCGGGGGCTGTCAAGGCGGAAACGCGCTTGCCAGGGGTAAGGAGTGTGTATACTACGGATAACTTTCCAAGTAAGGAGAACGCACCATGGCGGAGATCATCATGGCCTTTGCGCCCCTTGTGTTCCTGATCGTCTATGCCCTCAAGACCCGCAAAATGGCGGACGCCATGATATTGGCCACGCTGCTGGCATGGTGCTGCTGCACCGGCAGCACTTTCTCACCGGCGCCATCGACGCGCTGTACGGTGCGCTGTCCAACTCGTCGTACCAGTTCGTGCTGTGCATCACCATCGGCTTCGGAGGCATGATTACCCTGTTTCAGGAGTCCGGCGCCCTTATGGGCTTCCGCGACCTGCTGCTGGCAGTGGGGGCGTTCCCCAAGGCGGGAGTGCTGAAGCGTGCCTACCGGCGGGTGGGGAGCGACGGTCCCGCGTTTGAGCGGGACGAGAAGGCGGAGAAGCTGGTGGACGTCGCCGACGTGGACGAGAGCCGCGCGTCCTCGGCGTGGAACGCCGTGGGGCCGCTGGCGTTTCTGCTGGTGGGCGGCCACGGTATTTGCCGTAGGCGGCTGCTGGGTGGTGATGACCATCGCCATCCCCGTGTTCGTGCCGCTGGCCCTGTCCATGGGCGTGACGGCGCCCGTCATCATCGCCGCCGTCATGAGCGGTATCGGTCTGGGATACAGCACCTGCTTCTACGCCGACGCAGTGTTTATGACCACAGCGGGCACCGGCGTGTCCAACATTACCATCATCAAGGCCGCGCTGCCCTATGCCGCAGGCGCGGCGGCGGTGGCTGCGGCGGGGTTTCTGCTGTGCGGGATACTGGTGTGAGAGAGCCTGCGGGGCGCTTCCAGCGGGAAGCGTCCCTTCACATTCTTTACGGAGCCTTAACTTGGCGGGCGGCGGGGGATATGCTATAATAAAACATCTTTACAAAAAGGAGGCATTGCACATCTATGGATACTGACGGCGGTGACTACCCCTATGACCACTTGAACTGCCATCTGTTTTTGCCTGCATATCTGCCCCGCGTCCTGCGGAGCGGACGTGCTTTTTTGCGCTTGTAGGGGCGCTTTTGCGGCGTAAAAACAGAGACGACAGAAAAGGAGTTACATAGCTTGTCAACAATGACCTGTATCATCATGATGGCGGTATGCCTGGCGCTGTCCGCCTATTTTTCGGCCACGGAGACGGCCTTTTCCTCCGCCAACACCACGCGCCTGCGGGCCATGGCGGAGAAGGGCAGCAGGAATGCGGCGCTGGCATGCCGCCTGCTGGAGAAGTACGACCGGCTGCTGTCCACCATCCTTATCGGCAACAATATCGTCAACATCGCCACTGCGTCCATCGGCACCGTACTGTTCGTGCGGCACTACGGGGAGGCGGGAGCCACCATCTCCACCGTAGTGGTAACGGTGGTGGTGCTGATCTTCGGCGAGATCTCCCCCAAGAGCGTGGCCCGGGACTGCGCCGAGCGCTTCGCCTGCTTCTCCGCCCCCATGCTGCGCTTCCTGATGTGGGCCTTCACCCCGCTGAACTTCCTCTTCTCCCAGTGGAAGCGCCTGCTCTCCCGCCTTTTCCGGCTGCGGCCGGAGAGCCGCCTCTCCCAGGCGGAGCTTCTCATGCTGGTGGAGGAGGTCCAGCAGGAGGGCAGCATCGACCACAGCGAGGGGGAACTGCTGAAAAACGCCATCCAGTTCACGGACCGAAAGGCCGGGGACATCCTCATCCACCGGGTGGACCTGGCGGCCATCCCCCTGGAGGCCAGCGAGGTGCTGGGCTTTACCCACCGGGCGCGGATCGACACGCTGGTGCGGGACGCCATCCAGGCCAGCGCGGGCCAGCCGGAAATCAGACAGTCCCCGCCGGTGGCCCAGGCCATGCTGACGCTGAAGGACTTTATGTTCGCCAGCGTGTACACCGATCCCGCCGCCAAGGGGGAGGAGGGCAAGGCCCAGGATATGCTGCGGTCCCTGTTTGAATACTTCCAGAAGCACCCCGACGAGCTGCCCGACGACTTTCAGTCCATCCGGGCGGAGGAGGGCGTGGACCGGGCGGTGTGCGACTACATCGCCGGCATGACCGACCCCTTCGCCGTGGAGCAGTTCACCCGCCGCTTTATCCCGGCGGGGTGGTCGATGAAG
>ENA-UERC01001095-UERC01001095.1-human-gut-metagenome-genome-assembly--contig:-NODE-1095-length-16988-cov-22.472592_pt1 | contig 16988 bp, 14 predicted proteins | sample MGYA00242955_ERZ507955 | MGnify/ENA primary metagenome ERZ507955 (study PRJEB26167, sample SAMN06115394) | human gut metagenome | host: Homo sapiens | place: China:Hubei | collected 2016-04-27... | reverse complement strand
GTCTCATTCGTCGGGTTCGGGTTCGCCTTGCCCTCCACGCCCGCATTGTAGGCAGGGATAAAGTCCTTCACGTGCTCCGCCGTGTCCTTGCCCTCCTGGTACGAGCCGCGAATCGCCTTGCGCCCACTCTCGCCGAGGGAATTATCGAAGCGCGCGAAGCGATTTGCCGCCACTTCCACGCCGCCGCCAAGCCCGCCGAGGATGCCGCCGACGAGCCCATCGTAAAGCATGTCGGAGATTTCGAGCTCGCTGTAATTTTCCCCGACGCTCTGCCCGTTGTAGATGCTTTGCAGAACCGGCTGCACTGCATCCTCGAACATTTCTTCAAAGCCTTCCAAGGCGAACGACATTGCAATTTTACCGGCGGCATTGTTCCCCATCTTTGCAACAGCTCTGTTGATCGCCTTATCCAGAACGCCGCTGCCGAACGCCTTTTTGAACGGGGCGGCTACGTTCGAAAGCTTCTCTGACAGGACGCTTACCCCCGCGCTGCCCGCGCCGTACAGCAACGCACGGTTCTGCATATCAAGGCGCTCTGCGTCCGTCATATCCGGCTGAATGCCTTCCTCCATGGCCTCTTGCGAACTTCCGCCGAATACGCGCGTCGCCATTGGAACCGTCGCCCTGCCAAGGCCCGCGGCGATATCCGCGCCCATTTGCATGCCCGCGACCGCAACATTGTTCAGCAGCTGACCGACGTCGTTTTGCCCCTCGTTCGCTTTCTGCATGTTTTCTGCGGCGCTGGAACGGAGATTCTGATAGGTGCGCTGCAAGGTCTCCTGCGCGCCCTTTGTCAGGTTGCGGTAATTCTCGGTCTGCTTGCCCGCGTATTCGCTGTTGATTTCAATGAGGCGCTTGTTGCGGTCAATGAGCGTCTGCCACTGCTGGCGCTCCTCCTCGGTCTTCGCCGCCTTGAGCTTTTCGGTATAGGCGGCGATGTTCTTTTTCGAGGCTTCGATCTCTCTGCGCTCCTGGCTCGCCGCGTAGTTCAGTCCGCTCGGCGCGCGCAACAGTGTGTCGGCAGCGCCGACCATATCTGCCGCATAGCCAGCCGCCGCGCTCTTGACAAGCGAGCCGACGTCAGTCTTTGTGCGGTCTCCGGTGATCTCGCGCACTTCCTGCGCGTGCGAGCGGCTGGAGCTCCTGCGCCCCCGCTCCCGGTTCTTCCGATCCGCCGCCGCGCGTTTCATCATCGCCTCGTCCAGTGCCTTTTGATATGACGTCCGTGTGTCCGGTGTCTGCTGCTGGCGGAGCATGGGGCTGCTCGCCTTTGCGGGAATCGTTGCCGCCTCGCTCGGTTGCACTGTCGGCTTCTTCTGCACCACATTGCCCGTAGGGGATGTGCGCTGCACATCCCCCGTTCTCACAAGCCTGCCGTGCGTGCCGGTTCCAACAACCGTCGTCTGGCCCTTGCTCGCTTCCACTTCCGGATTCGCTTTTACTAATCGTCCCATTTAGCCCTCCTCGTAGGAATAGCCGTACTGCGTCAGCAGCTTCTGCATTTCTGCCTTCTGATCACTCGTCATCAGCGGCCATGCCTTGTCGAGCGTCGAAAGGATACGCTCGCCTTCACCGTTTTTCAGCGACGTGTTGAATCCGCTCAGTAGAGCAATAAACTGACCCTGCGGCAGTGTCTTGCCGCTGCTGCCGCTTCCGCTGCCGCCGCCCTGCCCCTCGAGCCAGCTCTCATAATCGTCATACAAACTGCTTGAAGAGGAAAAGCCGTACTTCTTATAGTTGTTGGAGATGAAGCTCTTCGGATAGCCGCTCTCCTGTGCCGCCGCGAACAGGCCGTTATAATCCGCCTCGCTCGGTGGAGCCGTCACGTTGGTGGAGCGTCTTGTGCCACCGCTCGCTCTCTGTGCCGCCTGCAGCGCGGCCTGCTGCAATTTATACTGCCATTCCGCATTATAGCGTGCGTCCTCGATGGCGTCGCGTTCCTTCTGGTAGTTATAGTTGAGCTTGTCCTGCTGCTTCTGATACGCCAGCGCATCCGCCGCCTGCTGGTCGCCCACCTGATCGCGCGCAAGCTGGTAAAGATAGTTGCGGTCAGCCAGCCAGCGGTTGTAGTTGTTGTCCTCAAGGCCGATGAGCGTATTCAGGTCGGCGCGGTCAGCATTCAAGCCGTCCTGATACATGCTATAGGCAAGCTGCTGTAATTCGGGAATCTTGTCCGTCATCTGGCTCATCTGGTAGTCGCTCGCCTGTTGGCTCGCTGCCACCGCCGCCGTGGACGGCATCCCGCCCGTCATCACTGCCGCCTTGCCGAGCACATCCTCAGCGCTGCGGTCTGCCTCGCGCGTGTACTGCTTGCGATACTGCTGATAGAGCGGGTCGCTCGCTGCATCATAGGAAAACGGCGTGCGGTTCAGCAGCGCGTCGAGCTTTGCGCTGATCTGCCCGCTCTGATCGTAGTTGTAGTTGCTGTCGCCCAGCTTATCGAGCCAGCTCGTGTCAGCCTTTGCAGGGCTCGCGCCCGTGCCGAGTTTGATGTACTCGCTGCCGTCCACGCCGCCGGAATAGTCGTACTTCGCGCGGATTTTCTCCGCTGCGTCGTGCGCCGCCTGCTGGCCCGCCTTGTCTCCCTCGGCATAGGCCTTGTTGTAGGCCTCTGTATACTGCCGGATGAGATCAAGGTCGCCAGAATCGTTGATGAGCGTCAGGTCTGTATTCTTGTGTTTGAAATTATCTGCCATTGTCCCCTCACTTTCTGCCGCCCGTCACGTATTCGTACTCGAGCGCATAGAGCCGGTATTCTCCTGTGGCTTTGATTTTTAATCTAAAGTGGTCGCAGCGGCGGATCGGGCAGTTGAGCGTGAAAACGTCTTTCTCCTGTGCCCCGCAGCGGTCGACCTCTTCCCACGCGCCGTCGTCGAACTTGACAAGGAACACGACCGTTGCACCCTTCTCGCATTCCAGCCGCGCCCGCACACGCTGCACGTGCTTCGCGTCAAACGATCCGCCGTCGTAGTCGGCAAACTCCGCCTCGCTGCTGACGGCTCCCTCGCGTGTTGCGCCGGTCGGGATATCTGCCGGATTCCCCAGCAGCACGCACCCACCGTCTACTAAGGCCATGATACCGCCCGAATAGGCCATTTGCACCACGGCAAGCGTATCTTCCTTATGCCACACGCCGTTTTCGCTGCTGTAGCAGTACAGCGCCGCCTTGCCATCCTCTTTCAGGCTCACGTAGTAGTTGAGGCCGTCGCTTCCTCCCACCGCGTCAGAGAGGCGCGCATCGTCGCCCAGCGTGCGGGAGATACAGCGCGGCATGCCGCCGCTGTACGCCATGATGCCGACCTTTGAGAGGTAATAGAGCGTTTCCCCCGCCACGGCGAGGCTCTTGTGGTTTCCCTTCATCACACCGAGCACAGCACTTGACATGAGTTGGAAGTTTGTCGGAATCGTGCCGTACATCTTGAAAATTTTGTCTTCTTTGAAAAAGCACGGGTAACCAAGGTAGCTCACGCACGCCGTGAATGCTCCCGCCGTGCCGCTCTCCACGCTGAACGCATCCGTGGATAGTCCGTCAAACACGTTCCAGTTGTACGGGTCGCCGAGCTTTGAAGCAAAGAGGCTGTCGCCCTTGCAGCCCCACACGCGGTTCTCGTTCGTGCAGACAAAATCCATGTCGGGAACGCTGCGCTTGAGCGTGACTGTTCCGGGCTCCGTGATGCTTTCCTGCCCATCGGGCAGGCGGAAAGTGTTTTCATAAAAGCGCAGCGTCTTTTTGTCTTCGCTGATCTCTCGGATGATGGGCGTGCGGTTGTTGTAGGTCTCCTTTGTACAGCCCGAGATCGTCACGGCGTCGCCCACGTTGAATGGGAACGCCGCGCCGGTCGTCGTGATGCTGTTTGCCGCCGCCTTTTCGTCGGCATACGTACCATTCCCGAATTTCAGCCCCGCCGCGGCGTAGCTCGCCTCCATCGGCTTGATCGTGCCGTCCTTTTCACACACGATCTTGTCGGGGAAGATGAGCACGCGCTCGCCCAGTGCACAGAAAGTCTTTTCGCTGTCTGCGACCGTCGACTTCTCCTCGCCGTTGACGTAGAGTTTCGTTCCGTATACCTCGTAGAGCTTTCCTGCACTGAAAATGCCGTTTGCCGTCCCCATATCCTTGCGGACGGTATAGCGCCTCGCACGGGGGGAAAGAAGCGGGAAGTATCGCGCCGACAGGTTCTTCATGTCGTAGAGCTCGCCGCCCGCCGCACCGAACGTGTGGTTGATGCCTCCGAATTTCTCTTGCTGCACGCGCCGGTTCGTATATGCCGTGATCTCAGGCAGTCTCATCCGGGCCCTCGCTTTCTTTCTTCTCTGGCGCTTCCGTGCCGTCGCAGATCATCGCGATATTGCGAAGCGACTGCCGCACCGCCGCCACCACGTCCACCGCGTCGCCGTTGACGTTCAAAATGCCGATCAGGCGCATCGCGTGCGCCGCTTCCTGCTTGATCTTTTCATTCATGCTCTTTACCTCCAATCGGGTTGCGAATAGCTCCCGTAATTGTTGACCGGTCGAACCGATAGCCAATTTGTGTTGTAATACGTCCCAATGTTGACGATCGCGCGGTATCTCTTCCAGTTCGGATAGGCATACGTCCCGACGTTGATGACCGCCTTCGCACTGCCTCCGCTGCCGCCGCCGCTGTATGTCGTGGCTGTGCCGGAATCGCTGTAATCTGAGACGATCCACGATCCGCCCCAGTAGTACATGTTGCATATCCACTCGTATGTCGTGCCCGGTATGAGCCCTGTGATCGTGCCGACAAAGGTGCTCGTACCACCGCCGACCTCGCTCGAATCGAACGAGAACGTCCCGACGCCCGTGATGCGGATGTCGATTGAGCGCTTATACGTGTAATCCGACGCGCCGCCAGTAAACCGTGCGTAGACGCTGAGCTGTGTCCCGTCTCCGTCGACCGGCGACAGCGTACAATAAAAGCTCGCCATGCCTTACTCCTCGATGAAAAACACCGTGCCATACGGCGCGTGGCTCGGCGGCGAAGCGCCGAACGTGTAGTTGCCGCTCAGCACCAGATAGCCGCCGCCGAGCGAGACGACAGGGTAGTCGCTGGCATCGTCTTTTCCAATCAATGCAAACGGCCCCAGCTCGGATTCAAGAAAGATATTTCCCGCTGCGTGCATCTTCATGCCACCATAGGTCGCCGTCAGACCGACGCCGACCTGCCCCGTGCCCGTGTAGGCAAGATCCATGCTGCCGACAGGGGTATCTCCGGCCAGCAGGCTCACGCTCCCGCCGCGCAGCGCGCCCGCTGTCAGCGTGCCGTCGATGTTGACTGCCTTGACGTGCAGATCGACAGTCCCCGTGCTCGCCACCTGCACGCCGTTGTAGTTGAGTTTGAAGATCGTGCCGTTCTCGCCGCTCGTCGCGCCCAGCGTGAAGCCGGTCGCGCTCTGGTCGAAAATGCTCTGTGCCTGCGTCGCGTCGATCTTGGTGCTTACCGTCGCGCGGATGCCGTTCACGTCGGCCTTGATGTTTGTGATCGCGCCGTCGAGGTTCGAAATGCTCGCCTGCAAGCCCTTTGCCGTTGTGTCAAGCTGCGTGATGTCCCCCTCAGCATCGCTAAGTCGAGCATCTAATCCTTTCGCTGTAATGGAAATTTCATTTACGTTCTTGTCCGTATCTTCGATCTTGGCGTAGATCGGCTCGGAAATATTCTTGATAAACTCGCTCAGTGCATTCTGATTGATGTTGCTCCCGTCCAGATTGAAAAGCGTATACCGAAGCTGTTCCAGAAGCACGAAAAGGTAGTCGTAGACCCCGTTGATCTGCTCCTGCGTGTCTTTGCCTTCGCCGTTCGGGAAGGTCGTCTCCACCAGCTGAAATGTCGTCGGCACTTGTCATCACACCTTCCAGTTGCCCCGGCTTTCTTTCCGGTTGGTCCTGCGCCACCATGCCATAGCATCGGCCACCGCCTCGTTGGCAATGGCGTGGTCGTTGGCATAGAGCGCGCTGTCCTGATTGTAAGCGTCGAGCTGCGCTGCCAAATACAGGTGGTAACACTCGTTGTGGCCGTCCGCCAGCAGCAATTCCATGTCTTCGACACTCGCGGTGTCATCCTCCACGCTCACCTTGAGGGTGGGGGCTTCCACCCCCATCATTTCGGCAATTCGGTGCTCAAGCCCCATGAGGATTTCCGCCTTGCGCGGCGTGCTCAATTTGTTAGGCCGCAGCGCATCCGCGTCACGGATAGCTTTCAGCATTTTCATACATTAGACCTCCGTGAAATACTGCCCCGCCAGCTCATGCGGCAAATACTGCAAGACGATCTTGCCGCCCGCGGCCTCGCCGATACGCTCGCACTTGTACGTCTTGCCGTCCTCGCCGTCGAGGTAATACTTGCCGTACTCGTATTCCATGCCGCGCGCTGCGGGGATGGGGTCTGCCTGCGTGCCTGCGTGGTCGACGTTGATGATCGTCCAGAGATTGGGCGTCTTGTCCGGCGTATAGTCGGCTTGCGAGGTATGACCCAGACGGCACTTGTACACCTTGCCGCCGTAGCTCCTGCGGTCGCCCTTAGCGCAAGCCACGGGGTACGCCCATGCCGTGATGAGTTCCGGCACGCTCGCCGCCTCGCCGTCGCTCAGGCTGACCGCTGCCTGCTCGATAATGGGGCGCAGTTTCACCGCGCGGGCATACGTGACCGGCCCACCCGCAAGGGCGGTAACGGTCGCTTTGGCGCTTTCCGTTTCCGTGGGCTTGCCCATCTTAATGGATACCGTGCCGTCGCGGTGGTCGGTGATGTCGCCCGCAAGACTGTACTCGCTGTTGTCGTACTCATTGACGACTTCCTTGGTCTCGCCCGTGGGCTTCCCCTGCTCGTCCAGCACGTCCACCATATCGCGCTGCACGATGCTCCACGGCGTATTGTCGGGCAGCAGTGCCGCCACGGCGTCGTGGGACATGGTGAGGTAGATGGTTTTGGTGTCACGTCCGTCCCACGAGCGGTCAGTACGGTTGCCGTTGACCGTAGCGGGGTATTCCGTGTTGTTGACTTTGATGTGGATACTCATGTGTGCTCCTTTCTATTGCGGCGTGGCGTTCTCTTGCAGCCACGCCAGAAGATCGCCCGAGGGGGCTTCGTCGAAAGTAATGGTGCGGTATACCTCCCCCCGCCAGCCGTTTCGGTAGGCGAGTTCCCTGATCTCGGTAATCTTTCTATAGTAGATTAAAGTTCTTACACCGTAAGTGTCGTCGTAGTCTCGGATAAGATGGTCGTAGGTAAAGCCATAATAGCCAGACACAAAGCTGACAGCAATCCCGCTACTATACCCCCAGAAGTTGTCTGGCTGCGACGTTATATCAATGGTTTCGTTGAAGTACCACGTCAAGCTCACATCCGGCTCAAAGTTGATATCATACCCTGTCCCGCCGATGAGCGTCCTGCCCTTGAGGATATTGTACACCGTGCCGTTGACGAGGCACTTCCCACCCTTAATTTCATAGGCTGTGCCATTGACGAGGGTCTTGTGTGTAGCGGGAGGGGGTGGCGTGACATTGCCGGAGCTGTCGACTTCCATGTCGGGCGGAAGAATGAGCGCGGGGCGGATGCCAGTTGAGTTGGATGCTTTTCTGGTCTCGCCGACGCCGTCGTAGTTGACGAGCCACACCAAGCTGGTGCTGTAGGTGAACGGTGAACGGAGCCCCCAGTAGTCGGCCGAGCCGTTCAGTTTCGCAATACGCTTGTTGTTGGCGGACGTGTCGGTTCCAGATTCAAAGTAGGACAGCTTCGCACCATCTTGCGGGAAGTAGGGGTTATCGCTGGTCGTGAAGCCAATCTCGTAGCCGGACAGCAGGAAAATCTTGCAGAGCAAGCCGTTAGCACCACTCTGATCCGAGCCACTGGAACCGCCGTTCTTGCGATACGGAATCTTCACCTGCTTGATTGCGTCCCTGATGTTGCTCTCAAACGCGTTCAAGAGCGTGCTGTTCAGTATGCTGTGGATGGTGCTGTTCTCCAGATTGTTCACATCCGAGCTGTGCCATCGTGTGGCCTCGAAGATGTCCTTCATCAGCAACCAAGTGCCGTCGCAGGATTCGTCGTACAGAGAACTCGGTTTGCCCTGATGGACGACGATAAACTCTTTCGCTGCACCGTTGACGTTCAGTTTGACGATACTGCCGACGGCTTTGGTGCCGAGTTTTGCACTTGCCATCTCAGCGCCTCCTTATTGAAAGTACCAGTTGATAGCGTAGTTCTCGGTGGGCGTGGTCTCCGATGCAACCAGCGTCTGCTTGGTGATGTTGCCGCTTGCGATATAGTCGCTGCCGCGCGTTGCCGCCACCAGCCCGCCCGAGCCGTTGCCCTTGATGAGAGAGGTGGTGGAGGGCACGTTCACGGGGCCTGCGGGGCCCTGCGGGCCGGTCGCACCGGTATCGCCTTTCTCGCCCCGCTCGCCCTGGTCTCCCTTGGGGCCTTTGATGTTGACCGTCGCGGGATTCGCAAGCCCGCCGTCGTTCGTCCAACTCAGGTCTCCCGCCGCGGACACAGCAGGGGTAAAGGTCGCACCTTTCGCGCCGTCCGCACCGGCAGGGCCCTGCGGGCCCGTCAGGCCTTGCGGGCCGGTTTCACCTTGCGGACCAGTCTCGCCCTGCAGCCCCCTTGGACCTTCTGGGCCGGTATCTCCCTTGTCGCCTTTCAGCGCGGCAAGCTGTGCCGCCGTAAAGTCGGAATAGGTAAAGGCATCGCCCTTGTCGCCCTTCGGGCCTTTGAGATTCACGGTCTGCGGATTCGCCTTGCCGCCGTCGTTCGTCCACGACAGGTCGCCGTCGTCGCTCATGCTCGGCGTGAACGTCACGCCGTCCTTACCGGCGGCACCGTCTGCGCCCTTCGCGCCATCCGCCCCGGCAGGGCCTTGAGGTCCAGTCTCACCGGGATCACCTTTCGGACCCTGCGGCCCCTCGGGCCCCGTATCGCCTTTCGCGCCCTGCAAGGGGCCGTTGTTGACGAACTCTCCGGTAATGCCGTCGAAAATGTAGATGTCGTATGGCTCTGCCGTGCCCACGCCGTAAGCATCGCCCGCCGCTGCGGTCGCTTTCTTGGCCGCGTCCAGCGCCGCCTTGCTCGCGTAGTAGCCCAGCACGCGGAAGCCGCTGCCGGTCTCCCCCTTGGGGCCTGCTGGGCCCTGCTCGCCTTGCGGGCCGGTCTGTCCCTGCGGGCCCTGTTCGCCCTGCGGGCCGCGCGGACCTTCGGGGCCGGTCGGTCCGGTCGCGCCGGTGTCACCTTTCTCTCCTTGGGGGCCGGTATCGCCCTTGTCGCCTTTCAGCGCGGCAAGCTGCGCCGCCGTAAAGTCGGAATAGGTAAAGGCATCGCCCTTGTCTCCCTTTGCGCCCTGTGGGCCAGCGGGGCCGGTCTCGCCTTGAATGCCCTGCTCCCCCTGCGGGCCGCGCGCGCCGGTCTCACCTTTGGGGCCCTGCGGCCCCGTCGCGCCGGTTGCGCCGGTATCTCCCTTGGGGCCCTGTGCGCCGGTTGCGCCCGTGTCTCCTTTGGGGCCGGTTGCCCCAGTCTCGCCCTTGGGTCCCTGTTCTCCGGTATCGCCCTTGGGGCCGACTTCACCCTGCGGTCCGGTCGCGGCAACACCCGTATCGGCAAAAGCGCCCGCCGCCGCATCCCACTTGAACCAGTTGCCCGTGGTCTCGTCGACGTATGGCATCTTGGAAACCGCCGTCTCCGCATCCGCCGCCGCCCGCAAAACTTCATCGACCCAGCTTTGATAGGCCGGAGGCGGTGCCTCTCCGCTGTTTTCCAGCGTTTCGCGCACGCGTGTTTTATATATCTGGCTCTTCACAATGGTATCGCCAACGGTATAGCGCAGCTCTGCCGCGCCCTCACCGGCCACCGCCGTATCAACACTCGATACCAGCCACACGAGCGCGCCGTCTTCTTCTGTCACCGTCACGGGATACGGCTGCGCATCGCCGTTTCGCTGCACAATCAGGCTCGCCACGCCCTCGCCATAGCCCTCGCGCCACTTTCCCAGCACGTCAAAGACGACCTTGCGCGCCTGATTCTCGCCCCTGCGCCCGAGCTTGATCTCTTCGAGCGCGTAAGCATTTTCAATAACCATGTTGTCACCTCTCTTATGGAAAACGGCGCAGCAAGAGCGACTTTTTCGTCCCTTGCTGCGCCGTGTCGCAACTCATTTTTCGTGTCTCGCGGTCGTATTCACTTACGCGTTGTGGGCCTTCGCGCTCTCAACGTAGTCGCTGCTCATCGTCTGGATGAGATTTGCGGTCGAGGCATCCTGTCTCATCTGGTTCTGGATGGCCCACAGGAACTTTCTCTTGATCTGTACGGTCACGCCGCGCTGAATCAGGCAGCTTTCGCCGTTCACGCACACCAGCAGGTCATCCTTGTACTTGCCGCTGTCCTTGAACAGGCGGACGCTGACGTACTCCTCGCCCGCGGGGGCGGCGTTCACAGCCGCAACGGCGTTCTTTGCTTCGCTCATCGGTCTTTCCTCCGTTTCAGTGGCGGGGGCGGCGTTCACAGCCGCCCCCTTGGTGGTTAGGTCAGCGGGGTCTCGTCAAACGTAGAAGTGGTCTCCACGCGAATCATATACGCCTCAACCAGACGTTCGGCGACCTTGGTCGCCTTCCAGCCGACGGTTGCACGCTGGTTCAGCGGGTCAGCCGTACCGGCAGAGCCGAGCGGCTTGACGATGTGCTCAAGGCCACCACCGGTCAGCTCGGTCGTACCGTAAGCCTCCGCGCCCATGATGAGGGTGGAGTAGACGTTGCGGCCCTTCGCACCGGCTTCGCCCGGATAGATGGTGGTCGACGCCGTCGGGGTGGCAGCAGGCGCTTCTTTCAACGTGATCGTCGCGCTGCCAGCACCCGCGGCCGTGGCACTCTCGATCTCAAGAAGTGCACCACCGATGACGACCTCACGGCCAGCCAACTTTGCGGCGTCAGCAGTAGTGATGGCCTCGTTTACGGTCAAGACCTTGCTGGATGCGCTCTTGACGGTCAGGTCGCGTGCGCCCTCAGTCAGGTCATCCGCGTGGAACACCTTCGCTTCGGTCGTCTCGATAAAGCGGACGCCCGCGATCTTGCCGATCTCGTCGTCGTAGATGTTGCTGGTGTCCTTGTACTCGTGCGGGCGCTTCCAATCAGGGTCATCCTGAATGTCGTAGGAACAGTCAGGGTGAATGATGGCCCAGTAAGAACCCTCATAGCGCGGGGCGTTCATGGTTTTCAGGAAGCGAACCGCCTTGCGGACGGCGCGCACCGTGAAATAGTGGTTGCCCGCGGCCTCGCCGCCAACGAGCAGATGACGGCCCGTCACCTGGCCTTCGCCGTACTGGACGTTGGAGCCGCCGTTGATGACCTCGCGGGTGATGGTGTCGAGCGTGCGGCCCGCCTGAGAGCCGAGCAGCACCGTCGCTTCCTGCAGGTTGTTGTCGATGGCGGTCAGGTCGAGGATATCGGAAATCTCGACGAAATCGCCGTACTGGTCGACCTGCGCGGTCAGCGTGGTCATGGACAGCTTACGTCCCTTGGGCGTCACGCCTTCGGTGATGGGCGTCAAGGCCTTGGGCAGCGGATCATACTTACGGAACTCGATTTCCTTGCCCTTGCCCTTGGGGATGTTGCGCTTCTGCGCGAAGCGGTCATGCACCAGCTCGGGTTCGGCGTTGTCGATCAGGGTGTCGCAGTAGTAGGTCTTCATCTCGCCCGAGAGACCGGCATCGGTCGTCACGTTCGTCTGGCCCTCAAACAGGCTCAGAATAACGGGCAGAATGAAAATGTCTTTGAACTTCTTCATAGAGTTTTGTCTCCCTTCTTACAGTCGGTAAATTAGGCGGGCATCAGAATACGATGCGCTCGCCGCGCCGAACGCGCCTTGCGATCTCTGCGCGGTCGGCCTTCGTGAATTTGCTCGGGTCACTCTTGACAATGACCCCCGGCTGGGAAGTGGTTCCATTCTCGTTCGGGCGCATTCCTTTCGCGCGGACATTGTCCATCACGCGCTTTTCCATCTCCGCCGCAGCTTTCGCCGCGCTACGAGCCTGAATGTCGCCTAAATGGGATACCTCGTAAGCGTCTTTTACAGGAACGCCAGCACGCAGCATCGCAATGAAACGCGGATTCTCCGCGACTTCGCGCTTGAGGTCGAAGTCAGGGTACTCGCCCGGTGCGTCCGCCGTGCCGACCAGCTCGCTCGCCTGACGGATCCAGTCGTTATAAGTCTCGTCGGCTTTCTGCTGGCGCTGCCTGTCTTCTTCCTGGCGTTTGAGCGCTTCGTTTTCCTGCTGCATCCGCGCATACTCGCGGTACTGTTCCACGCTCATGCCCATGCTCTCCGCTTCCGCATTGTAGAGCACGCTGTTGAGCGCCGCATCGCCCTCAAAAGCCGCACGCAGCTTACTCATATCGCCGTCCGACACGCCATAATGGCGCATCAGTGTGTCGATAATGGGCTGCGAATCTGCGATCTTCTGGTCTTTGGCCTTCTCTTCGCCGAATCTGCGGTTGATGATGCGCTGCGTCTCCGCGGTATAGACGTCCTTGTATTTGCCGTTTACGAGGTCAAGGAACTCCTTTTTCAGGTCTTCCCTGCCTTTTTCCGCAGCCCCGGCGTCGTGCTGCTGCATCTTCGCGCCCTCGCCCTTCGGCTCGCCAGAAGAGGTCCCCGTATCGTCAGGTGTCTCCTGCTTGCCGAACACGACGTTGGCGTATTCGCCCGTTTTGCCCTTCCGGGTGGGAGAAGAGCTTGCATTCGTGGTCTCGCCCTGTGCGCTCGCGCCTCCCTCAGCGCCGCCCGATGCACCGGCAGCGGCCCCCGCAGCGGCAGCGCCGCCATCAAAGAGACTCAGGATCACGCGAAGCGTAGTTTTGAGGTTCATGGTATCCCTCCTGCTTGTCAAATCGCGGATATTCGGCCCTCCGTGTAGGCCGTGCAGCGCTTCCCATCATCCGCAGGGGAGGGGAGAGCGGCGAAAAGATGAAGAAAAACGCCGACCCTCCCTCGCGGGCGTATGAATAGGAGGAAGCCACTCGCACGCCTAAAGCGTAACATGCGGCTTCCTCCGTCTCACCACGGGCGAGAAAAATTTTTTAATTCTCTTTGACGTGCACGCAGATCGCGTCCGGCCTCGTGTCTTCCAGCTGCTTGAGCCCGATGCACGCGGCGATGAATGCCGCCTCGATGCGCTCGTCGCCGCCGCAGTGGATGAGGAAGCGCGGCGCACCATCGTCTATCTCGAAGCCATAGACCTCGCACTCTCCCTCAGCTTCCATGTTCTTCACATAGCCGCCGAAGGCATACATCACACCCGTGATGTAATTGCAGCATTTCTCGTCCGCCGAATGTCCTTCGCACAGGATCATGTATCGACCAATTTCGTGCTCGATGTGAACCATCGTCATGCACTTACACCCCCGGCATTGCCGCGCTGCTTCCCGTGTCCATGTTCGGCTTAGACTGTTCGGCAAGCTTCTGCATGTACGGCGTCTGTGCGCTCTGTGCGTCAGCGTTCTTGCTCTCAATTCCACCGCTGCCGCTCTTACGTGTCGAGCCGCCACTCTGCGTGCCGCCCGCCGTTCCGATGCCCATGTCCTGTCCCGTAAGCTGCTGGATAACCGCGAGCGCCTTTTGCAGCTGATCGCTCTGCTGCTGCACGACGTTGTAGAGCGTCGCGCCCTCGTTGACCTGGCTCTTGATCTTGTCGATTCCTTCGAAGTCCATCATGTCGAGCGCAATCATGCTTTCCTGTGCCCTGTCTGGGGAGAAGAATCCCAGCGAATACAGCTCTTTTGCCCGCTCGTTCTGTTCCGCACGGGAGAAGGGATTCTTCTTCTGCGCCTTGATCTTGATGTCAAAGACCGGCCTGCGGAACAGGTCATTGCCGAGGCTATCCACACCAGTCACCTGATCGCCGAGCTCGTTCACGCCGATCTGCGCATACTCGTAGGGCATTTCATTCGTGATGCGGAAAGTACGCGCTGCGTCGTAGAACTGCCGCATGCGCTCAATGCACAGCTTCACGATCTTCGCCTGCGCGCGGTAGCACGCCGAAATCATATCGCGGCTCGCCTTGTTGCCCGCTTCCTGCAATGCGCTGATCGCCGCAGCAGCTGTCGCGCCGGAGGACGTGCCGCCGTTGGAAACGTCGCGGTTTGCGCTCGTTTCCTTCATCTCGTCGATCTTCATCTGCACGATATTCGCGTAGATGGAATCGAGCGGGCGCGTCGTTACTTCGCGGAGCCTGCTCTCGTCGATCTGGCCGGACACGTGGATGATCGGCTTGCGCCAGTCAAGGAACTCTTCTTCGTTGATGTTCAGGCTTTCACTCGCAAAGTACCGGCGCTTGCTGCCCATCATTGAAGTTTCGAGGATGTTGCCCCACAGCTTGTCGATGTAGAGCTGCGGGTCCTTTGCAATGGCCGTATATCCGAATCCCGCAGGTGTGCCCTTTTCTGGGAACAGCACGTCAAACACGAACGGATATTCGCCGTCTTCGTAGAAGCCGCCCTCCGCATATTCTGGGTCATTTTCGCTGGCGTAGATGATATGCTCCTCGTCGATAAACTTCGCGTAGTGCAGTACCGTCCTCCCGTCTGTGGCCTTCTTGCGGTAATACCAGTCGATCACGGCGACCTTGTTGCTCGTGTCCACTGTGTCGTCGTACTCGTATTTTGCCGTTTCAATGCTGCTGCCGCTGAGCTTATCCGCAAACTGCGGGTATTCGTCCTCGATGATGTCGCGGTCGACGAGCGCCACCGTAAACACGTTGCGGCTCTTCTGGATGTCCTCAATACCCGGCTCCCAGAAGATATTCAGCGGGTCAATGCCCTCGATAGCGATGTCGCCGAGCCCGTTGTCTTTCTCCTTGTCCCAAAACACCCCATAGAGCGCCACACCGTGTTTGAGCTTTTCCCACCACTCGAAGCTGTATGTGCTGTCAAATTCGTTGTATTCCATGATGACCGGCAGCACAGACGAGAGCGTCTGCGCGCTTTCCTCGTCGCTCTGCTCGCGAGGCAGGCATACGGGCTCGGGGTAGTTGTCCATCGCGTCGGCGTGCTTATTCATGATCGAATTGAACAGCCATGCACTCGCAGGCTCGGGCGATTCCCCCGCGTCTTTCGCCCCGCGTCGGATATCCTCCCAATGCCGAAGCTTCCACCAGCGCTCCTCGCTGATGATGCGATTCTCGAAGTTGCTCTTGCCCTGCTTGTACTTTTGCAGCGTTTCTACGGCGTCACCGATCTCCTTGCTGCCGATGGCTGCGCCGCTGCTCATCGCCGCGTCGCTGTCGCGGAATGCGCCTACAAGCGGCGCTTCTGCCTTTGCATCCAACATCGCAGCAGCGCCAGCCGCGTCGGCCTGCTGCTGCGTCTGCGGGAATTTTCTCGTTCCTGCCATGTCTTCCCCCTCCTGTCAGTTGTGTTGGAACCACGCATATTTGTCGTAGCTCGGCGTATTGATGTCCAGCGGGTCGTACAAGACCGGCTTCGGCGGCTTATTTACCCGCGCCGCAATGGGATTCTCCATGCACACATAGCGTGTCATGTCGTAGATATGATCCTCCTGCTCGGTGTTCACGTCCTCAACGTCCTTTTCGTCGTAAACGAGGTTTGGCACCGTGCGAATGAAATTTTTGCACGTATCGAAGATATACAGCATCGGAACGCCGTTCTCATCAAACGCGAATCGGTTGTGCAGCTGCATCTTGCCGTCGATGCGGGCGTTATCCCCCTTCTCAAAGTAGACACGCTCGCGCTCAAAGAGAGCGCCGATGCTCTCCGTGCCCTGCGTACCCCAAATGGCGGGATCGCCCACACGGAAGATGCTCCTCCCCTTGAGATTTGGGTCTTCTGCCTCAATGCGCTTCATCTCGCGGGCCACTGCCGTCGGCTCCATCTTCACGCCCTCGTTCGGCGTGCCCGTGCAGCCGTAATATTCCCGGATGTGGTAGAGCCTCCTGTCTTGGTCGACCGCAAACCAGCCGATGGCAAACGGCCTTGAATAGCCCCAGTCCATTGCGCACCAGATCGGCCACTCCTTCGGCACATGAAACGGCGCGATGACGTGCGTATTGATGCGGTCGCGGTAGTGTTCGCTGTCATTGCGCCACTCGGTAAACACCTGCCCGGAGAACGTATCCCAATCGCCGTAGAGCAGTGCGTTCTTTTCTGCCTCCGGCATTGACGCAAGGCGCGTCAAATAGCTGTCGTCGTTTTTGAGCAGTATCTTATTGTCGAATACCGTGCTCGGCACGAAGATTCGGCTCTTCTGCCGATGTTCTTCGTGCCCATCCGGAAAGCGCACGACCGCATCCTCGCGGATGGTCCTCATCGGCGGCGCTGCCGTGATGAAACGTTCCTTGACCCATCCGTGCCCCACGCCGCCGGGGTTCGCCGTGCTGCGGATGTATACACGCGTCCCCGGCCCGTTCGGTCGGTTGCGGGAAAAGAGGTAGCTGTATTCCTCCCACGTAAAGTGGGTCAGCTCGTCGAATGCAATAAAGTCATACGCTTGGCCTTGATACTTGATTTTGTCCTTTGCGTACTGCATCGAGCCGAAGAGTATTTTCGCCCCGCTCGGAAATGTCCACGTGTGGCTGCTGCCGTTGTAGCGCGCGCCCGGATAAATACGCGGGTAGTAGTTCAGCGTCTTGTCAATGAGCTCGGCAAGCTGCGGGAAGGTCTTTCTCAGAATGATCGCCTTGTAATACGGGATATCCACCTGCCGCAATGCCTCGATGACCAACGCATCGGATTTCCCCCCGCCTAACCGGCTGCGCCGCCGTATAGAGCCTCATCCTCCCATCGGCTCATAAAGAGTGCCTGCTTGGGCTGCGGCTTCCATACCACGCTACGCTTCGCCATTTGCATCACCTCCCGCGTCCTGCGGAACAGGCATTACCGCGGGCAGCTCTGCCACCCCGCACACGCTCTCTCCGCCGTCGTCCTTTTTCTCGTCATTTACCCAGCGGAAGTTGTATCTCAGGCTGAATTCCGC
>ENA-UERC01001083-UERC01001083.1-human-gut-metagenome-genome-assembly--contig:-NODE-1083-length-17162-cov-6.363886_pt1 | contig 17162 bp, 16 predicted proteins | sample MGYA00242955_ERZ507955 | MGnify/ENA primary metagenome ERZ507955 (study PRJEB26167, sample SAMN06115394) | human gut metagenome | host: Homo sapiens | place: China:Hubei | collected 2016-04-27... | reverse complement strand
TAAGCACTCTGCTATTATAGCGAAAGCGGCGGGGGAGTGCAAGCATTTTCTGATATTAAAGAAAAATTAAGGCTTTCCCCCTTTTCCTTTTAAGGCTGCGGTGGTAGAGTAAGCTCAGGAAAGCCCGAGAGGCGGCGCCGCGTCGGGCAGGGAGGGAAGGAAAGCAATGCACAACATTTTAGTCTGCGACGACGACCGCGATATTGTCGCCGCGCTGAAGATTTATTTATCCGGCGGAGAGTACCGCGTCTTTGAAGCCTACAACGGCGCGGAGGCGGTCGAGGCCGTGCGGAAGAATGACATCCACCTTGTCCTCATGGACATCATGATGCCGGGACTGGACGGCATCGCCGCGACGGCGGCGATCCGGCGCGAGAGCAACGCGCCCATCATCCTGCTCACGGCGAAGAGCGAGAGCAGCGACAAGGTGCTCGGACTGAACGTCGGCGCGGACGATTACATCACCAAGCCCTTTGACCCCGTGGAGGTGCTGGCTCGCGTGAAATCACAGCTTCGGCGCTATACGCTGCTCGGCGCGAAGCCGGAGACCGCGCCGGAGCGCGGCATCTACACCGTCGGCGGCGTGACACTCAACGAGGACGCCAAGAGCGTGACGGTGGACGGCGAGAGCGTTTCGCTGACGCCGCTGGAATTCAACATCCTGCAGCTCCTTATCCGGTCGCCCGGACGCATCTATTCGAGCAGCCAGATCTACGAGCTGGTGTGGAACGAAAATTCCCTCGGCGCCGAAACGAGCGTGGCGGTACACATCCGCCACCTGCGTCAGAAGATCGAGATCAACCCCTCCGAGCCGCGCTACCTGAAGGTCGTGTGGGGCCTGGGGTATAAAATGGAGGACCTTCGACATGAAAAGGAATGATTGGGCCGGCGGCTTCTGGGCCAAGGCGGCAGCCTTTCTGCTCGCCGTAGTGCTCGTGCCGGTGCTTTTGAGCTACGGCACGGCGCTCGCGTTCAGCTACAGCGGCGAGCTGCGCGGAGGCTTTTATGAAAGCAGCATCTGCTCGAGCGCGGTCTACCGCGAGATGAGCCATGTTTACGACAGCTACCACTATTATGCAGAGAACGGGCAGACGGAGGTGCTGGCGAAGTATGACGACTGGTATCCCGCCGACGACCGCTACACGAACGTCCGTTTTTCGATCGAGGACGAGGCGGGCACCATCCTCTTCGATAACCACCGCACAGGCGACGTTCCCGTGACGGGCTGGTGGGGTGAGATGGCGCAGGACGGCGTTGTGTTCCGCAGCTACATCGCCGTGGACTATCCCGCGCAGGACAGCGTCTACCGGGCGCGGGACTTCTACTACACAATGACACGCCTTGCGCCGCACGCAGCGGCGGTCGTGATCGCCTGTGCAGCCGCGGAGCTGTTCCTCTTCATCTTCCTCGCCCGTGCCGCGGGCCGCAGGCCGGGGCGCGAGGAGGCGGTTGCGGGCTGGCAGGAGAAGCTCCCCTTTGATCTCTATGCACTGCTCCTTCTCGGCGGAGGCGGTGTGCTCGTTGTCGCCGCGGTGGAGAGCGCGGAGCAGAGGCTTGACCGCTTTGATCCGATCGCGCTCGCCCTTCTGCTTGCCTTTGCTGCGCTCGCCTATGCGCTTTTTCTTGCGTTCTGGACGACGCTCTGCGCCCGTATCAAACTGGGAAAATGGTGGGAGAATACGGTCTGTTGCTGGCTCCTTCGGCTCTGCCGACGGATTTTGAGGTGGTGCTGGCGCGTGCTCTGCCGCGCGTGGGGAGCGCTGGCCGGCTTCGTGCGCGGCATTCCGCTCGTGTGGCGCACGGCGGTGGGCTGCTGCGCGGTGAGCGTGCTGCTCATCGCCTTTGAGAGCAACCACGCGGCGGGGCCGCTGCTACTGACGCTGCTCGTCCTCTCCGTCGCCGCCTGTCTCTTTTCCATGCAGCTGCGGCGGCTGCAGAAGGGCGGCGAAGCCCTCGCTGCGGGCGACCTCACCTCGCAGGTCGATACCTCGCATATGTACTTCGATCTCAAGCGCCACGGCGAAAACCTCAATGCCATCAGCCGCGGCATGAGCATCGCGGTGGAGCAGAGGCTCAAGAGCGAACGGCTCAAGACGGAGCTGATTACCAACGTGTCGCACGATATCAAAACGCCGCTCACGAGCATCGTGAACTACGTCGATCTGCTTCAGCGCGAGCACACGCCGGAGCAGGAGAGGGAATACCTCGCCGTGCTCGACCGGCAGGCGCACAAGCTCAAGAAGCTGACGGTGGACCTGGTGGAAATGTCCAAGGCGTCGACGGGAAACATCCCCTGCCACCTCGCGCGGCGGAGCGTGCGCGAGCTGATCGACCAGACGGTAGGCGAGTACGCCGAAAAGCTGTCCGCTGCGCGGCTCGAGCCGGTGGTGACGCTGCCGGACGAGGACCTTTACTGCCTGTGCGACGGCGCGCTGATGTGGCGCGTGCTGGACAATCTCCTCTCGAACGCCTGCAAGTATGCCTGCGCGGGCACGCGGCTCTACATCGCGGCGAGGCGCGAGGGTGAGACGGTGGCGTTCTCGTTCAAGAACATCTCGCGCGATGCGCTCAACATCGACCCCGACGAGCTTATGGAGCGCTTTGTGCGCGGGGACAGCTCGCGCACGACCGAGGGCAGCGGACTTGGGCTGAACATTGCCAAGAGCCTTGTGGAGCTGCAGAAGGGCACGTTCTCCATCGCCATCGACGGCGACCTGTTCAAGGTCGGCTTTGCCCTGCCGCGCACGGAGTAACGATTTCGACACAAAGTCTTAAAAAAGGCTTAAACAAAATCAAAGCACAAAACAAAAGACCGCCTGCTATGCTTGGCTCATCCCAAGAGAGAGGCGGTCTTTTCCCATGCTTGACACACTGATTCTGATTTTAACGCTGCTGCTGAAGGCGGCGAGCCTGTGGTTCCTTGCCGTGGCGCTCTTTGCGCTGCGAAAGCCGAAGCGCTATGCGGTGTGCGCGCCGCGCACGCGCTTTGCCTGCCTCGTTGCCGCGCGCAACGAGGAGGCTGTCATCGGCGCGCTCGTGGAGAGCCTGAAAAAGCAGGACTATCCCGATGCGCTCTACGATATTTTTGTGATCCCCAACAACTGCACGGATGACACCGAGTCGGAGGCCCTCTGCGCGGGCGCGAAGATCTTCCGCTGCTTTGAGCCGGTGCGCTGCAAGGGCGACGCGCTGCACGAGGCGGTCGCGTGGCTGCTGCCGCAGCGCTATGACGCCTTCTGCGTCTTTGACGCGGACAACATCGCGGACGAGCAGTTTCTCGCCCGCATGAACGACGCCTTCTGCGCGGGCGCGCAGGTGTGCAAGGGCGCGATGCGCGCGAAGAATCCCTACGACTCCTGGCTTTCCGGCTGCTATGGGCTGTACTTCACGCTCTTCGACACCTTCTTCTCCCGCGCCCGCATGAGCTGCGGCCTTTCCTCCAAGCTGGTCGGTACGGGCTTTGCCGTCCACCGCGCGGTGCTTGAGCGCTTCGGCGGCTGGAACACCTCGACCATCGCCGAGGACGCGGAGTTTGCCGCGCAGTGCGCGGCAAACGGCGTGCGCGTCTGCTTTGTCCCCGGCGCGCTGACCTACGACGAAGCGCCGAACGACTTCGCCGTATCGCTCCGCCAGCGCCGCCGCTGGTGCAGCGGCATCATGGACGTGGCGGTGAGGATGGACGCGCCGCTTGTCTCTGCGCTGCGGGGGAGTGCGCCCCTGCGCGCACTCGACGCGCTGCTGATCGTTAACGCGCCGTTTTTGCAGGCGCTGACGCTCCTGCCGCTCACGCTCACAATTCTCTCTTCGCTCGTGCAGGGGACGGCGGGGACTCTCGCGCTGACCGGCGCGGTCTCGCTGACCCTGAGCACGCTCGGCCTGATGGCGCTTGCCGCGCTGCTGGCCTACCTCGGCGGCTACCGTGACCGCCGCGTCGTGCGGACGGTCGCGGGCTTCCCGCTCTTCATGGCGGCGTGGCTGCCGCTGCAGCTCGTTTCGCTCGTCAGCCGCACGCGGAGCTGGCAGCCCATCGCGCACACCCGCGCCGTCCGCGCGGAGAACCTGCACGATGCAGGTTTCTTGACGACGATTTAACAAAAGTTCACAATTTATTCACGGCCTCCCATACAGATTTTTGTATAATATAATCCTATCATAAAGCAAAGAACGGTATGGGAGGTGCAGCATGAGAAAATATGTGCCGAGCTACAGCGGAACGCTGCGCAGTCATGGGCTGACGCTGCCACACTGCATCAGCGAGTGCAGCGGCATCCGCATTTTCGGAAAGCGCATCAAGTCGATCGCCTTTTCCACGGACGCTGCCATCATCAAAAACATCAATGCCGACGCGATCATTGCGGTCTATCCCTTCACGCCGCAGGCGTCGATCTCGCAGGCGGTCATCAACGTGGCCGACGTGCCGGTGTTCGTCGGCGTAGGCGGCGGGTACACCAACGGCAGCCGCAGCGTGCGTCTTGCCATGCAGGCCGAGCATCAGGGCGCCTACGGCGTGGTCGTCAACGCGCCGATGCCGAACGAGGTCATCGCGGAGATCAAGTCCGTGGTGGATATCCCGGTCATTGCGACGGTCGTTTCCGACCGGTCGGACATTAAGGGCCGCATCGAGGCGGGGACGGATATCTTCAATGTTTCCGGCGCGGCGGAGACCGCGAGCATCGTCCGCCACATCCGCGAGCAGTACCCGCACGCAGCCATCATCGCCACCGGCGGGCCGACGGAGGAGAGCATTTTAGAGACCATCCGCGCGGGTGCGAACGCCATCACCATCACGCCGCCGACCACCGGCGAGCTGTTCGCGGGCATCATGCACGACTACCGCGAGAAGAAGCTGTAAGAGTTTACATAACATAAAAACACGCTCCCGCTGTCGGCGGGAGCGTGTTTTTGCATGGAATCACTTAGTTCGCCGCGTGCTCGATGGCGTCGGCTGCCTCGACCGCGCCGCCGCAGCGGTGGAAGCCGCCGGCGAGCTTCTGCGCGTTTTCGCGGTAAGCGGGATCGGTGAGCGCGGCCTCGACCGCGCGGCGGATGCCGTCTGCGGAGGGGTCCGTGAGCGGCACGCCCGCGCCGAGCGCAGCGACGCGGTTCGCCACGCCGTGCTGCTCCGGTGTCTGCGGGTAGAGGACGAGCGGCAGACCGTGCCACAATCCTTCGCTCGCGCTGTTCATGCCGCAGTGGGTGAGAAAGACGTCGGCGCAGTCGAGCACCGCCATCTGGTCCACGCTCGCGCGGACGGTGCAGCTTTCCGGAATGGGGCCGAGCGCCGCGAGGTCTGTCTGCGTGCCGGCGGAGAGCACGAGCTGAAAGCGCGGATCGCCGCCGAAGGCGGCAAGGCAGGCACGGTAGAAGGGGAGCGCATCGTTGTTGACCGTGCCGAGCGAGATGTAGATGAGGGAGCGTCCCGGCAGCTTTTCAAAGGACGACTGCGCGGGGCGCAGGAGGGGACCGACGAAGTGGTATTTTTCCGAAAAGGTGTCGGCGCATGGCTGGAACTCCGGCGAGGTGTAGACGACAGTTTCCGTCTCGTTGTCGTTGGCGATGATGTCAAACACGCTCTTGGCCGTGTAGCCTGCCGCGCGCAGGCGCTTGAGCTGACGGTTGATCCTCGGCTGTGCGAGCAGGAATTGCAGGAAGCCCGCGCCGTTCTGCCCGATGACCTTGGCGCTGAAGCGGTTGAAGGCAAAGGTCGTGGTGGAGCTGACAAAGGGGATGCCGTGCTTTTTCGCGGCGAGCTTCGCCCAGAACGCCATCGAATCGCCCACGATGACGTCGGGGCGGTGGACGGTCAGCTCGCGGCTGAGCCAGTCGTCGGCGGCGAGCGTGAGGTCGACGATGAGCTTGGTGGAAAAGGCGAGGTCGCTGCCCAGACGCGCGCCGTCGGCGGCGGTCATGCCGGGGCGCGCGGCCTCGGCGTCAAAGGGGACAAAGACCGCGCCTGCGGCCTCGACCTTCGCGCGGAAGGCTTCGGTCGTGTAGTAGCGGACGGTGTGTCCGCGCGCGGTCAGCTCGCGCACGACGGCGAGCGTCGGGTTCGTGTGCCCGTGGGCGGGGATGCAGAAAAAGGCAATGTTCATTCCGCTTTCCCTCCGAAAATGAGATCAAACAGGCGGGCGAAGTCGGCCTTGGGCGGGATCGCCATGCCCTGCGCCTCGTCGGCGAGGAAAAGCAGCGTATCGCCGGGCTGAATGTGGAAAAGGTCGCGCGCCTCCTTGGGAATGACGATCTGACCCTTGGTGCCGACCGTTACGGTCCATGCGTGTCTGCCGTTCGGAGCGTTCATATTATTCACCTCGAAAGTATGATTTGTTATACAGATCATACCACAGAGACGAAAAAAGGCAAGCCCCCAAATGCGGGCTTGCCGAACGGCGCCGGATGAGGTAAAATGTCGGAAAACGGTTGCCGCCCCGCGGGCGCGGCAGAACGGAGGAACGACCATGCCGCACATCCCGAGCGCTCCGACCGCGGAGCTTTCCATCCTGCCCTTTGCCGACGCCATGGCGCGCAGCGGACAGTCCGGCGGCTACGACGCGGAGAAATGGCTCTATGTGCCGGATTTTTACACGGAGTACCGATATCTTCTCGGCACGCGCGGGGAAAAGCCGCTCGTGTGCATCGGCATCAATCCCTCGACCGCCGAGCCGGATCGGCTCGACCCTACGCTTCAGTCGGTGGAGCGCGTGGCGAAAAACAACGGCTACGACAGCTTCCTCATGTTCAACGTCTACGCCCAGCGCGCGACGCGCCCGAACGACATGGAGCGCGTGTGCAACGAGGCGCTCCACCGCGCAAACATGGAGGCGTTCGACTACATCCTCTCGCTCTCCGAGCAGCCCGCCGTGTGGGCGGCGTGGGGGAACATCATCGAGCAGCGCGCGTATCTCAAGGACTGCCTTGCCGACATGATCGCCATCGGCGAGCGGCACGGCGCGCAGTGGTACACGGCGGGGCGGCGCTCGGTCAAGGGACACCCGCACCACCCGCTCTACCTCAAGGCGACCAGCCCGCTGGACGCGTTCGACATCCGCGCCTACTGTGCCGAATGCCTTTAGGCGAAAACGCAAAAAAATGTCCGTCCTCTCGGAGAACGGACATTTTTCTATGTACCGCGCGGCGGTCACTTTCTCCTTGCGATGAGCTTTACCACCAGCATGACCGCGCCGAAGAGCACGCCCGCGACCGCCCAGATGAACCAGCTGTATTTCGGCTGCCCGTTGCCCATGGGGCCGAAGGTGTAGAAGAGGTAAACGGCGGTGACGAGCAGCCAGTAGATGCCGCTGACCGCGCCGATGACGGGGCTTTTCGCCTTGTTCTCGCGGGTGTAGTCCTCCTCCTCGGAAAGCTCGTCCTTGAGCAGGAAGTCGGTCGTCACGCCGAACAGACGGCTCATCTGCACGACCTTATCCATATCGGGCACGGACTGCGCGCCCTCCCACTTGCTCACGGACTGGCGCGTGACGCCGAGCTGCTCCGCCAGCTCCTCCTGCGACCAGCCGGCCTTTTTGCGCAGGGCAGTGATCTTATCAGCCAATATCATAAGGGAAGTCCTCCGACTCCGGTGCGCACGGCGTCTGTTTGATGGGCAGAGCATACCGCTTTTTGCGGTTGCGGACAAGAAAGACGGGCAGGAAATTTGTCAATCGACGGTTGCGCGCAGGGCCGAAAACGGCTCCGCGCGCAGTTTTTTCAGAAATGGAAGCCCTTGGGCATCCATTTGCGGGACTTATAGTAAAGGAGAAAGGCGATGCTGGTGAGCACCCAGGAGATGGGGTAGATGACGGCAATGGTGAGGTTGGAGTTGTGCGAGAAGGCGTAGCCCCAGAGGTAGATGAGACGCACGATGCAGGTAAAGACCATCGTGATGGCGGCGGGGACCACCGCATCGCCGACGCCGCGCATGGTGGAGGAGAGGACCTCGACGAGCGTGAAGAGCACATAGCAGGGAGCGATGAGCGCCGTCACCTGCGCGCCGATGGCGATGACCGTCGGATCGTCGCCGACGAAGAGGTGCATCATCGGGTAGCGACCCGAGAAGATGATGACGGAGAAGAGCGCGGAGGTCGTCAGGTGGATGAGCAGCCCCTTGTGGATCGACTCGTGCACGCGCTCGCGGTCGCCCGCGCCGAAGTTCTGCCCGACGTAGGTCATGACGGCGATGCCGATGGCGTTGGAGATGGGCCAGTAGTAGTCATCGAACTTGTTGAAGGCGGTCCAGCCCGCCATGGAGTCCGTACCGAGCATATTGATGCCGACCTGCAGGACGATGTTGGCAATGCCGTACATCGAGCTTTGAAGGGCAGCGGGGATGCCGACGTGGAGCATCCGGCGGAGAATGCCGCGGTCAAGCTCCTCACGGTCGTAGAGCAGACGCTGCTCCTCGGGCAGCCGCCGCAGGGCGCGCACGACCAGCGCCGCGCACACGACCTGCGAAAGAGCGGTCGCGGCGGCGGCTCCCTCGATGCCCCATTGGAAAACGATCACAAAGAGCAGGTCGAGCGCAATGTTGGCTACGACGCAGACGAAGAGGTAGTAAAGCGGACGCTTGGAGTCTCCCATCGCGCGCAGGATGCCGCTGCCCATGTTGTAGAGCATGGTCGGCACCATGCCGAGGAAGAAGATGCGCAGATAGGAGGCGGAGGCGTCGAGTGTCTCGGGGGTGGTCTGCATCCACACGAGCAGCTGCCGCGCGGAGGTAATGCCGAGGACCGTGAGAAGAATGCCGCAGACCACCGAGAGCAGCATGGCGGTGCAGATGCTCCGGCGCACGCGCTGCGTGTCCCTTGCGCCGAAGTGCTGCGCGACGATGACGCTCGCGCCGGACGAGAGTGCAACGAAAGCGTTGACGAGCAGGTTGGAGATACGGGCCGACGAGCCGCCGACCGAGGCGAGCGCGGCCTTGCCGAGCGCGCGGCCGACGATGACGGCGTCGGCGGTGTTGTAGAGCTGCTGGAGCAGCGAGCCGAGCATGATCGGCAGCGCGAAGAGCAGCATCCCCTTCCAGATGCAGCCCTCCGTGATGGGATTGCGGGCGGTGACTTTATTTTCCATAAGCGTAGCAGGCTCCTTATTCCGTGAGAGAAAGCAGCGCCCCGGCAGAGAGCCTGACGGGACGTTCGTAGAAGTCATTATAGCGTATCCGCGTGAAAAAGCAAGAGCCTTTCGGGCAAAGAAACGAAAAATCGGGGGCGGCACGGGCCGCCCCCGATTTTCTGCTTATTCCAGCTCGAATGCGCCGGTGTAGAGCTGATAGTAGGTGCCCCTTTCGGCGATGAGTTTTTCGTGGCTTCCGCGCTCGATGATGCGGCCGTGGTCGAGGACCATGATAACGTCGGAGTTCTTGACGGTGGACAGGCGGTGCGCGATGACGAACACCGTGCGGCCCTCCATCAGCTGATCCATGCCGCGCTGCACGATGGCCTCGGTGCGCGTGTCGATGGAGCTGGTCGCCTCGTCGAGGATCATCACCGGCGGGTCGGCGACCGCCGCGCGGGCAATGGCGATGAGCTGGCGCTGGCCCTGCGAGAGGTTCGCGCCGTTGTTGGTCAGCAGCGTGTCGTAGCCCTGCGGCAGGCGCGTGATGAAGTCGTCCGCGCCGGCGAGCCTTGCCGCCGCGCGGCACTCCTCGTCCGTCGCGTCCAGACGGCCGTAGCGGATGTTCTCCATCACCGTGCCGGTGAAGAGGTTCGTCTCCTGCAAAACAAGACCGAGGGAGCGGCGCAGATCCGCCTTCTTGATCTTGTTGATGTTGATGCCGTCGTAGCGGATCTTGCCGTCGGCAATGTCGTAAAAGCGATTGATGAGGTTCGTGATGGTCGTTTTGCCCGCGCCGGTCGCGCCGACGAAGGCGACCTTCTGGCCCGGCTCGGCGTAAACGGATACGTCGTGCAGCACGTCCTTGCCCTCGGTGTAGGCGAAGTCCACGTCGGTGAGGCGCACGTCGCCGCGCAGCTCGGTGTAGGTGAGGGTGCCGTCGCCGTGCGGGTGCTTCCACGCCCAATGACCGGTGCGGCGGTCGGACTCGGTCACGGTGCCGTCGGGCGCGATCTCAGCGTTCACAAGCGTCACATAGCCGTCGTCCGTCTCGGGCTTTTCGTCGATGAGGGCGAACACGCGCTGTGCGCCCGCGCCCGCCATGACGACCGCGTTGATCTGCTGGGAGAGCTGGTTGACGTTGCCGGTGAACTGGCGCGCCATGTTGAGGAAGGGCACAAGGATGGAGATGTCCAGCGCCTTGCCGGAGAGCGACACGTTCGGCAGCCCGATGAGCAGGAACACGCCGCCGACGAGCGCGAGCGTCACATAGAGGATGTTGCCGATGTTGCCGATGATGGGGCCGAGGACGCTGGCATAGGCCTGTGCGCGGAAGCTGTCCTCAAAGAGGGCGTCGTTGAGCCGGTCGAAGTCCTCGATGCTCTTCTGCTCGTGGCAGAAGACCTTGACGACCTTCTGACCCGCCATCATCTCCTGAATGAAGCCCTCGGTGGAGGCGACGGCCTTCTGCTGGCGGACGAAGTATTTCGCGCTGCCGCCGCCGATCTTCTTCGTGACCGCGACCATGGCGATGATGCCGAGCACGAGCACCAGCGTCAGCCAAAGGCTGAAGTAGAGCATGATGGAGAACACCACGAGCACGATCGCGCCGGACTGAATGAGCGCGGGCAATGCCTGCGAGACGAGCTGGCGGAGCGTGTCGATGTCGTTCGTGTAGTGGCTCATGATGTCGCCGTGCTGGTGGCTGTCAAAGTAACGGATGGGCAGCTTCTGCATCCCGCCGAACATCTCGCAGCGCAGTTTGTGCAGAAAGCCCTGCGTCATATACGCCATGAGCTGCGTGTAGACCGTCATGGAGAGGATGGAGAGCGCGTAGAGCACGACGAGCAGCGTGAGATAGGGCACGATCTCCGCCTTGGCGGCGGCCCAGTCGCGGCTGACATACCACTTTTCGATGATCTGGATGATGTTCTGCGTGAAGAGCGAGGGAACGGAGGATACGATGGAGGAGAACAGGATGCAGACGAAGGTGACGGGCGCGAGCACGGGGTAGTAGGAAAAGAGCTTCTTCACCGTGCGCCCCAGCGCGGCGGGACCGAGATCGCGCCGCGTGGGATCGGCGTGCGGATTCACTTTAGGCATTCTCGTCGCCTCCATTCGTCTGGGATTCGTAGACCTCGCGGTAAATCTCGGAGGTCTTGAGCAGCTCCTCGTGCGTGCCGGAGGCGGCAATGGCGCCGCCGTCCATCACGAGGATGAGGTCGGCGTCCTGCACGGACGCGACGCGCTGGGCAATGATGATCTTGGTCGTCTCGGGGATATAGGACTTGAAGCCCTCGCGGATGAGCGCGTCGGTGCGCGTATCGACCGCGGAGGTCGAGTCGTCGAGGATCAGGATCTTCGGCTTTTTGAGCAGCGCGCGGGCGATGCACAGGCGCTGCTTCTGTCCGCCGGAGACGTTCGTGCCGCCCTGCTCGATGTGGGTGTCGTAGCCGTCGGGGAAAGAGCGGATGAAGTCGTCCGCCTGCGCGAGGCGGCAGGCCTCCTCAAGCTCCTCGTCCGTGGCGTTCTCATTGCCCCAGCGGAGATTTTCACGGATGGTGCCGGAAAACAGCTCGTTCTTCTGCAGCACCATGCTTACGGCGCTGCGCAGCGCGTCGAGGTCGTACTCGCGCACGTCCACGCCGCCGACCTTCACGCTGCCCTCCGTCACGTCGTAGAGGCGGGGGATGAGCTGCACGAGGGTCGATTTGCTCGAGCCGGTGCCGCCGAGGATGCCGACGGTCTGGCCCGAGGCGATGTGGAGGTCGATGTCCCGCAGCGCGTATTTCTCCGCGCCGGCGGAATACTTGAAGCTCACGCCGTCAAAGTCCACGGAGCCGTCCGCGACGGTCGTGACCGGCGCGGCGGGATCGGTGAGCGCGGACTCCTCGCTCAAGACCTCGCAGATACGCTTGACGGATTCGGCGGACATGGTGAGCATCACATAGATCATGGAGACCATCATCAGCGACATGAGCACCTGAATGCCGTAGGTGAGCATGGCGGAGAGCTGGCCGACGTCGATGGTCGTGCCGCCGTTCGTGATGATGAGCTTCGAGCCGACGAAGAGCACGAACACCATATTGAAGTACACGCACAGCTGCATGAGCGGGGAGTTGAGCGCGACCACGCGCTCGGCGTGCGTGAAGTCGCCGCGGATGTTGTCGCTCGCGGCGGTGAACTTCTTCGTCTCGTAGCTCTCACGCGCGAAGCCCTTCACCACGCGCATCGCGCGCACGTTTTCCTCCACGGATTCGTTGAGCTTATCGTACTTGCGGAACACCGCGCGGAACGCGGGCATGGCCTCGCGCGCAATGAAGAACAGCCCGACGACCAGCACCGGCACGATGACCACAAAGGTCAGCGCGAGCCTCCCGCCCATAATGAACGCCATGATGATGGAGAAGATCATCATCAGCGGGGCGCGGACCGCGATGCGGATGCACATCATGTACGCCATCTGCACATTCTGAATGTCGGTGGTCATGCGCGTGACGAGCGAGGCGGACGAGAACTTGTCAATGTTCTCGAACGAAAAGCTCTGTACCTTGGTGAAGAGGTCATGGCGCACGTTTTTGGCAAAGCCGGACGCCGCCTTGGAGCCGGTAAAGCCCGCCGCGCCGCCGCACACGAGCGAGATCATTGCCAGCAGCACGAGCACAAGACCCACGCGCACGATGCCGCCGAGCTCCGCGCCGGCCTTGACCTCATTGATGAGGTTTGCCGTTTCAAAGGGAATAATGACGTCGATGGCGACCTCGGCTAAAATGAGCACGAGCGTCCAGATCGTCGGGGCTTTGTATTCGCGGATACATTTTGTGAGCTGTCGGATCATTCGGCACCACATCCTCTCCCGCACGGGAACGGCTCCCGCGCGTCGTTCATATTTTTTGCGTTTTCCAGCATCACATCGGTGATGCGTAAAAATTCCGCGATCTCGCCCTCGCTCAGTCCGCGGCAGAGCGCCGTGAACACGCGATCGTCGAAAACACCGATGGCATGATGCAGCTCGTGCGCCCTCTCGGCGGCGGAGACGACCTTGCAGCGGTGGTCCTTTTCGCTGGTGCGGCAGGTGACAAAGCCCTTTTTCTCCAGCTTTTTCAGAAGCTCGGTCATCGTCGGATGCGTGACGTGCGCCGCCGCCTCCAGCGCCTTCTGCGTTACCTCGCCCGCGCTCTCGCGCTCCAGACGGCCAAGCTCGCCGAGCACGCCGACCTGCGTGCCGGTCAGGCCCGTTTCACGCACGTATTCATCCATCTGCCGGCGTATGGTTTTTTGCAGGATCGCAAAGCGCAGTCCCTTCGGCATGGGGTGCTTACACATTCTTTCTCACCTCAAAAATAAAATACGTCGTATGCGACCTATTGACCTGCGTATTGTAGCCGAAACATTTTTTCTTGTCAAGCGGGAAAATGAAATGACACAGAAAGTTCACAAATGAAACGGCCCGCCCCTGCGGGACGGGTCGGATCGGCGGAGGGCTTTATTTGCCGGCGGGCGCGGCGGCGCGGCGGCGCAGCACACGGAGGAGCAGATACATCACGGCGAACACCACGGCGAGAAGCACGGGGTAGCCGAGCAGATGGCTGCCGAAGCGCTCAAAGAGCTTGAGCGGGTTGCCCTCGCCGGCGCGCATGAGGAACATGAAGTTCGTGCCGAACGCACGGTTGAAAAACCAGATCGGCACGGCCATCGCCGCGAGCAGGGCAAAGCAGCGCGGGAACGCGCGCGGCTGCGGGTCCATGTCGCCGCGGAGGGTCAGCGCAAGGGGATAGAGCGCGAGCAGGAAATGCACGGTGAAGCTGTGGATCACCATGAAGTTGAGCGGCGGCAGCGGAGTCCATGTCGGAAAGAGCAGCGCCGCGCAGGCAGCGGGCAGGCAGACGAAATACAAAAAGGTGTCGAGCAGCTTCGGCCGCCGCCAGGCGTGCAGGACGATGAGAAAGATATTGATGGAGCACAGGTGCAGCGGCAGGTAATCGAGGCTGAAATTGCCGCCGTAAAGAAGCCCGAAGTCCTTGAAAAGCTCGTCCACGACGAGCAGCAGCGCGACCGTGCGCCGCCAGCGGCGGCGCTTGTCCGTGTCCATGCCGCAATAGCCGCGGCAGAGCACGGCACCGAGCAGAAGAAAAACGGCGAGCACGGCGAGATGAAAGGGGCCGAAATGCGGCCAGCCGAGGCCCGGCGCGATGGTATCAACGGTTTCCCAGAAATAGGTCATAGCACAGCGATCTGCCTTTCTTTGCGACTTCTGAACAGTACGCCCTGAGCGTAGCACGCGGCGGTGAAAAAAAACAAGGGTGCTTGTGCAGTCTTAAAGAAAGTGGTATAATCTTAAGGCATCGCCGCGCAATTGCGTCTGCGCGCTTCGCCGGATCGGCTTGCCAAATTGCGCGGTGCTGTCTTAAAAATCGAAAAGTCTTTTGCGCCGGTCCGCTGTGGGCGGCGCGGAAACGAGGACTGCGTATGAGCGCGATGCTTCCGAGCCGTCAGCTGTGGGCGCAGGGACCGCATATCGTCGCCATTGGCGGCGGCACGGGCCTTTCCACCATGCTGCGCGGGCTGAAAAAATACACGAAAAATCTGACCGCCATCGTCACCGTGTCGGACGACGGCGGCGGCAGCGGTATGCTGCGGCGGGACATCGGGATGCTGCCGCCCGGCGACATCCGCCACTGCATGGAGTCGCTCGCGAACACCGAGCCGGTCATGCAGCAGCTCCTGACCTATCGCTTTGAGAGCGGCACGCTGCGCGGGCAGTGCTTCGGCAATCTCCTGCTCGCGGCGCTCAACGGCGTCACCGGCTCGTTTGACGAGGCGGTGCGCAGCATGGGGCAGGTGCTTGCCATCAGCGGCACGGTCATTCCGGTCACGACGACGGACGTGCGATTGACGGCGACCTTTGAAAACGGGGCATACGTCGTGGGCGAGAGCAATATCTTCGGCTTCAAAAAGCAGCAGGACTGCCGCATCGACCACGTCGAGCTTCTGCCGGCGCACCCGAAGGCGCTCCCCGATGCGCTCGACGCCATCGCGGCGGCGGACCTCATCCTCCTCGGGCCGGGGAGCCTGTATACGAGCATCATCCCGAACCTGCTGGTGGACGGCGTGGCGGAGGCCATCGCCGCGTCCGACGCGCAGAAGATCTATGTCTGCAACATCATGACACAGGACGGTGAGACCGAGGGCTACACCGCCGCCGACCATCTGGCGGCGCTGCTGCGCCACGGTACGGCGGACATGGTGGAGCTGTGCCTTGCCAATTCCTCTCCCATCCCGCCGGAGCTGGCGGAGCGCTACCGCGCCGAGGGCGCGGAGGTGCTGACGGTCGACCGTGAGCGCATTGCGCAGATGGGCATCGAGCTGGTCGAGCGTCCCTTGGCGTCGCCGTCCGGCGACTTTGCCCGCCACGATCCCGACGCGCTGGCGAGCGCCGTTCTGGACATCTACCGCGCCCGCGCGGTACACATCTACGGCGGAAGGGAAAGCTACCGCATCGAAAAATAACAGAGCCGCCCGGAGCGGGACTGCCGATGCGGCGGTCCCGCTCCGCCTGCCGGCAGGGATAATTTTGCCGTCCGCGAAAAAAAGACTTGCAAAGGCGTCGGGAGTATGCTATGGTATAGCTGTAAACCGCCGGTGCGGTTTTTCAAAAGAACATTAGTTAGAGCGCCTTAACCAACAAGACGTGAAAAAGGTCGGGATCGACGCCTTTCTTTTTACCATACGGTTAGAGTTGTTTAACTGATGGAATGAAAGCAGCCATCGTGTGAAATACTACCGGAGGAGGCGAGAGCAAATGTCTGAAGAAATTCTGATCCGTCAGGGCGCGCCGACGCTCGCAGGCATCAAGACGGGGAGCCTGTTTCCCTGTCCCTGTGAGGACCGCGAGGACCTGCTGGCCGACATCCGGCGGCTGAACCGGCGGCTTTCGCCGAAGGGGCTTTGCCTGCTGCCGATCCGCTTTTTAGCGGGGCGGGCGCTCCTCTACCTCTACCGCCCCGCCGAGCTGCGGCGAGACCTGCGGGACGCGCGGGTGTCCGAGCTGCTGCGGCAGGCGGGCTACGAGGACGAGAGCTGCGCGCGCTGTGTGGCGCGGCTTGCCTGCCGCTTCCGCGAGAGCGGAGAGTTTCCGCACAAGGTGGGGCTGTTCCTCAGCTACCCGCCAGAGGACGTGAAGGGCTTCATCGCCCACCGCGCAAACGATTTTAAGTGCGCGGGGCTCTGGAAGGTCTACGGCGACGAGGAAAAAGCACGCGCGCTGTTCGCAAAATACAAAAAATGTACGGAGATATACTGCGCACTCTGGCAAAGCGGCTCGAGGCTCGAGCAGCTTGCCGTCGCGGTTTGATGATATAAAATCATCAAAAGAAAGGAGTTTACAAACATGAAAACTGCTGTTATTTACTGGAGCGGTACGGGCAATACGGAGGCGATGGCGCAGGCCGTTGCCGAGGGCATGACCGCCGCGGGCGCAGAGGCTGTGCTGCTCACGCCCGACAAGGTACAGCCCGGCGATCTGAACGCCTACGACGCCATCGCCTTCGGCTGCCCCGCCATGGGCAGCGAGGTGCTGGAGGAAATGGAATTCCAGCCGATGTTCGACGCGTGCAAGCGCAGCCTCGGCGGCAAGCGCGCGGCGCTGTTCGGCTCCTACGGCTGGGGCGACGGCGAGTGGATGCGCAGCTGGGAGAAGGACTGCGGCGACGCGGGGCTGAACCTCGTGTGCGAGAGCGTCACCTGCTGCGACGCGCCCGACGACGCGGCGCTCGAGGCCTGCCGCGAGCTCGGCAGGGCGCTGGCGAAGTAGGGAAGCGGCAATGGACAGCGCGCGCAAAAGGCTTCGGCGCAAGCTGCCGGTCCTTATGCTGACTGCGGCCGTTCTGCTGCGTCTTGCCATCGGCGGATCGGTCGGATAAAGCCCGCGGAGCACGCGGGCAGGGGAAAGAAAATACCGTCGGGGATCGCTCCCCGACGGTATTTTTTCGCTGTTTGATTCGGTTTCTTAATTCAGGAAGTCCTTGAGCTTCTTGCTGCGGCTGGGATGGCGCAGCTTGCGGAGAGCCTTGGCCTCGATCTGGCGGATGCGTTCGCGCGTGACGTTGAACTCC
>ENA-UERC01001047-UERC01001047.1-human-gut-metagenome-genome-assembly--contig:-NODE-1047-length-17625-cov-7.381411_pt1 | contig 17625 bp, 20 predicted proteins | sample MGYA00242955_ERZ507955 | MGnify/ENA primary metagenome ERZ507955 (study PRJEB26167, sample SAMN06115394) | human gut metagenome | host: Homo sapiens | place: China:Hubei | collected 2016-04-27... | reverse complement strand
CTAACGGCTTTGAAAGAAAGGGAATTTTACCCGCTAAGCCGTTAGTATTCATCTTTGCAATAATATTAGTGTTATTTGTTTTAGGATTTTTTATAATTATAAGCAAAAGGAGAAAAAAATGAAAATTCTTGTAAGTGCCTGTCTGCTTGGAGAAAACTGTAAATACAACGGTGGCAACAATAAAAACGAAAATGTTATAAAACTTGAAAAAAAGCACACATTAATTCCTATTTGTCCTGAAACTTTTGCTTGCCTGCCCACTCCGAGAGTACCAAGCGAAATCAGGGACGGCAGAGTATATTCAAAAAACGGTGAGGATTTAACCGAAGCGTTTTATGACGGAGCGGAAAAAGCCCTTTACGTTGCAGAGGAAACCGGATGCCAAACAGCAATTTTGAAAGAAAGAAGTCCGTCGTGCGGTTTCGGTAAAATATATGACGGAACGTTTTCAGGCACGCTTACATACGGCAACGGCATAGCTGCGCAAATGCTTTTTGAACACGGCATTAAGATTTATGGTGAAAGTGATATAAAAAGAATTGCTTTTTTAGATGAAGAAACGTGAAATCCAAATTAATAATTTAAATGAAATCATTTAATAACATAAGGCGCTTAACCTAATAGTAGGTTAAGCGCCTTGAATCATTTTATATTAACTTTTAAATCTTATAATTGATTAGTACATTGGTCTATACCTCGTATATTTAATGACCTATTCTAAAATACCTATATTAATTTTCAGCATTTAGATTAACTTACTAACCCATTGGACTGTACCTCGTTAAATTATTTTATAATGTAGCTTTCGCTACAGATTATCGGCAGGATAATCAAATATATACCTTTACTATTTAGTTTTTCGCACCCGATAGTAATTAACCAATTCTGCCGAATAACTATTTTAATAATCCTTCATAAAGTTTGTACCCGTAAGCAATTCCGTTTTGCTTCTGTCGATACATTAGTTTCCGTTATTTTATTGGGTTACTTCTCGGGTGCTTGTCTGACCTGGTTCTAAATCCATTGGACAAGCCTCCTTTCGTATTCTAAACAAGTTAAGCGATAGAGATTTTGGCTTTTCCTTACCTCAAGTCCTTTCACTCTCAAGCCTTTGTGTCTATCTCTTTTGTTCATCTACATAATAGCACGCTTATTGTTAATTGTCAATAGTTTTTTTATATTTTTTTGTATTTTTTTAGTAATATTAAACAATTGTTAAATCTTTGTTTATACTATTGACTAAACGATAAAAAGTATATATAATATTATAGGTAATTTGATTTAGGAGGTTAATTTATGGCTGAAAACGAAGAATATTACGAGCCTGACATTATCAGCGTAACTGATGATGACGGCAACGAGCTTCTTTTTGAACTATTGGAAAGATATGAAACTGACAACGATGTTTATGTTGCCATTACAAAATATAATGAAACTGACGAGGACATTGTTGACGGCGACTATGAGGTAATCACCCTCAAGGTTGAAACTGACGACAACGGCGACGAATATCTTGTTGAAATTGAAGATGAAATGGAATACGAGCAAATTTCCGATATACTTATGCAAAAGATTGAGGAAAAATTTGACGTTGAATATTTTGAGCCGGAACAGTAATAATAATTTATAGAATCTACCCTTCTCGACAACCGTCAGCTTTAGTAACCCGAACACGTTTTTTTAGGGATTTGACTTCTTTGAAACGGGAATGCAGACCTCCCTTATTTATAAGGACGTTGGTAGCACAAAGTGATGAGAGCATAACCCACCTGCTAAGAGAGCAGGTTATTGTCAGCAGGCGGCGGCTGGGTGGATTTTTATATAGAAAAAGAAGCGAAAGTTTTTATGCTTTCGCTTCTTTTTTTATATTTATTATTCTTTAGGTTTCATTGCATTGTATGAGGTCAAAACCGCTTCGTCCGAAATATTACATCCAAGGTCATAAATAGGAATTTTTGAAAAAATCTGTTCAAGCACATCAAAAAGCTTTTCCATATTTACTGCATCAAGCTTACGAACGGTTTGAGAAAAAATATTAAAAACAGCTTTACTTGTTTCAGCCTTCTTTATCCAATTGTTTTCGCTTCTTTGAAGAAAGCAAATTCCGGCAAGTTCAACCACTTGAGGTGTTGAATAGTCATACTTACCACTCCAAGGAGTGCCGCAGGCATAAACCTTGCCGTCGATAAGCCTGATAGCCGGTTTATCATCGTTGAGCATATACGCCCTATCGCCGAAATGCTTAAGCCAAAGCTCGGTATGGGTTGACTTGCCTGTACCGCTGTCGGCAGAAAAAGCATATGCCACATTATCAACAACTATGCAAGAAGAATGAAGCAAAAAGCCGTTATACTTAATAAGTTGCGTATAAAAGTCAGAACCCGTAAGCATATATTCCCAATCATCCTGAACAAGTTCGGGATGCGCTTTCATAGCGTTTTGCACCCTTTTTTCATCAACATTAATTGTTATATCAATATTTTTTTCTTCCTGATTTTTTGCAAGATAAGGAATTGCCTGTTTTTTTGTTCTGCCTTTTTCGTTCTTTATTTCTACTTTAAGATTTGCGATATCATAAATCATATTTTCACCTTAATAATTTATTCCTACAACAATAAAAAGTATAACTTAATAATCAATTTACGTCAAGTGACAAAATGCGGACTTTAGAAAAAGTGTTCTTGACATTATAGAACATTTGTTTTATCATATAGTTATTAGAACAAGTGTTCTAATATTTTAAATATCAAGGACAATTATATTATGGAAAAACAAATACTTCATATTGACTGCAACAAATTTTATGCAAGTGTGGAATGCCTTTTACATCCCGAATTAAAAGGAAAGCCGGTTGCAGTAGGAGGAAACGAGGAAAGCAGGCACGGAATTATACTTACGAAAAACGAAATCGCTTCAAAATACGGCCTTGTTGTCGGCGAGCCGTTATGGAAAGCGAAGCAAAAGTGCAGAAATTTAATAATCGTACCGCCAAACTTCCCTGTTTACATTGAATTTTCAAAAAAAGTAAGAAAAATTTTAGAAGATTATACAGATTTGATAGAACCGTTCGGTCTTGACGAAAGCTGGATTGACGTCACGGGTGATTGGTTTAAAAACGGACGGGAAATCGGCTTTGAAATAAAAGAGAGAATAAGAAAAGAAATAGGAATTACCGTAAGTGTGGGCGTAAGCTATAACAAAGTGTTTGCAAAGCTTGGCTCAGACTACAAAAAGCCGAATGCCATGACCGTCATAACAAAAAAGAATTACCAAAAAATCGTTTGGCCGCTTAAATGCAGCGATATGATTATGGTCGGTACCGCAACGACGAAAAAGCTTAATAATTACGGAATATATACAATAGGCGACATTGCAAAAAGCGATGACAAATTTATAAAAAGCATACTCGGCAAAAACGGAATTTTGCTAAGGCAATATGCACGTGGAGAGGATAGAACTCCTGTCCGGCACAAGGACATTGAGCGTGATATAAAAAGCATAGGAAACGCAACAACCACGTCGAGAGATTTGGTTAACAACAATGATGTGAAAATAATATTTACCGTTTTGGCAGAAAGTGTTTCAAGGCGAATGAGAAATCTCGGTTTAAAAGGAACAACCCTTTCAATCTACGTCAGGGACAAGGAACTCGGCAGCTTTGTAAGGCAATGCAAATTAGAAAGCGCAACAAACGTAAGCGGTGAAATTATCAAAAGCGCAATGGCTTTATTTGTTATAAACTATGATTGGAAAATGCCGATAAGAAGTTTAGGATTAAGCGTTACGGATTTTGATTTTGATTATTGTTCGCAATTTGATTTTTCAAAAACTGTTGAAAAAAGAGAAAAGCTTGAAAAAATCGACACCGCCGTTGATGCTTTAAAAGACAGATACGGAAACTACTGCATCGGACGTGGAACGGTATTATTTGACACAAAGCTTTCGCATTTCAGCCCATATGACGACCACAACATTCACCCTGTATCGCCGCTTTAATGGTAAAACTTGCTTTGGAATAATTTATGATTTTTGTTTGCAATTTTCTTTTTTGTTTGATATAATCACCTCGCACATTAGGTGTTAAATTAATTTTAGGAGTTGTTATAAATGATTAGAAGAATCATTCATATAGACGAAAGCAAATGCAACGGCTGCGGCGCTTGCGCAAATGCGTGCCATGAGGGTGCAATAGGAATGGTAAACGGCAAAGCTAAACTTTTGAGAGATGACTATTGCGACGGACTCGGTGATTGCTTGCCCACATGCCCTACCGGTGCTATCACCTTTGTTGAAAGAGAAGCGCTTGAATATGACAGAGAAGCAGTTGAAAAGAATATGAAAGCAAAGGCAGAAAAGAAGGAAGTATTCCACGGTTGTCCGTCAAGCAGAATGCATACCTTTAACAGAACGTCCGAAAGCATTGAGCAAATGCCCGCAGTCAACAAATCACAGCTCGGTCAATGGCCGTGTCAAATTAAGCTTGTGCCGATTAATGCGCCGTATTTTAACAATGCAGAGCTGCTTATTGCGGCAGACTGCACGGCTTACGCTTACGCAAATATGCATAATGAATTTATGCGTGGTAAAATTACAATTATCGGCTGTCCTAAGCTTGACGATATAGATTACAGCGAAAAGCTGACAGAAATTATCAGGCAAAACGATATTAAAAGCGTTACGATTGTCCGTATGGAAGTTCCTTGCTGCGGCGGTCTTGAACATGCGGCAAAAGAAGCAATCAAAAAAAGCGGAAAATTCTTACCGTGGCAAGTTGTAACAATCAGCATCGACGGCAAAAAGCTTTAAATCAAGAAAAGTTAATATATATAAAAAAATCACCGTGGAAGAAACGGTGATTTTTTTATATAGGTAAAAACACATCAACATATCAATATGAAATTTCGATTTTATTTATGCCGTAATTTGATTTAAACTTTTGCACGCCCTTATTCGGAACATATATTTGCGTTTCAGCAAGAACATAATCATCAGAAACCTTATATTCCATAAAGAATTTTCTTCCCTCAGAATCGGTACGATAGCTTATTATATCGCCGCAAACGGCAATGGGATACGGTCTGTTCATTAAGCGGACAAATTCGTCATTTTCAAAATAATAATTCCAATAAATGCTTGACCATTGATTTTGCTCTATCAATGAATAAACAAAATCAATATGAGAAAACCAATCCGTTTTCTTCGGGCACAATCCTCCCCACTCACCCATTACTACAGGCACGTTCATATTAAGTTGATTTTTTCTTACATTATCAAAAATATACCGAACTCGCTCGTTACTTGAATACTTGTTATAAAGCGGCGAATCTATAAACAAATCATAGACGTGGGGAGAATAAATCGAATTATCGGGTGGGTCAATACTAAAAGGAATACCGAGGTTTGAATAATAGCTATGTTCAAAAAAGTCAAAGCCGTTTTTGCACGAACATTGAGAAGTAATTTTATTAATAAAGGGCTGATAATATTTTTCGTCAAATTCTTTAACATATTTCTGTGCACCGTCAATCACCTTATCAAATGCGCTATAATCATCTAAATTTTTCAAAAGCAATTTCAATCGTCCAACGGTTTTAATTTTAAAAAGCACAGCCAAAGCCATTCTAAAAAAGCCTAATCTTTCAAATTTAGAGCCAAAGTACTTTTGTGCATCAAAATCAACATTTAAGCCCTGCTTTAAAGCATTATTTATCAAAAGGCAAAAAATCTTATTTGAATTATCGTTTATCATAGGCTCGTTGAAATAATCGTACGCAACAACATTATCAAAGCCTTTAAATTCATCATCAAGCCTTTTCCACATTGAGATAAATTCATCCTGCATACCGTTTTTGTTTCGCCAAAAATCATTAAAAGCTCTTTGAACGTCTTGCATATAAAAATAACCTTCAGCCCAAATTGCAAGCGGTTGCTTTTCTTTATAATCACGAGTTATCCATTTCGGTGCGCCGTCGCCGTACTTGCCGTTGCTGTAAAACAAATCCTGATGAAGGTCTAAAACAATATAAATATTTCTTTTTTGACATTCATCGACAAAACGTTTTAAACATGAAATTATTTTTTCATCAAATTGATTTTTCTTTGGCTCAAGCATTGCCCAAGTAAAGCCGAGTCTAATCAAATTCACTCCGTTTGAAGTAAGCATATCGTACTGCTCATCACGAAAGCTTTTATCATTTTCAAACTTATCAAAAAACTCATAAATCTCGTGTTGATTTTCCCTGCCCTTAAAGCAAATATTTACGCCTTTGAAAATTCGCTGACGGTTATATTCATCACGAATTGTCATATCTTTAATCGTAAAGCTCATAAAAAACCCCATTAAAAATAATATAAATTATCAGTTACATTAACAGTAGCATAAAGCCGACTTAAAATTAATTTTTAACAAATCTAAACAACAACATTACAAAAAAACAAGGGATACCGATAATAATTATCAGTATCCCTTTCAGCATATAAGTAAATATTAAACTTCCTTGCCGTTATCGAACTTTTCAAGAGCCTTAACGCTGATTGCAAAACAATCTGCAAGACCTTTAAGGTTCATATTATCATAAGTATCACGTCTTGTATGATAATAATCTTCAAGCTTATGGTTAAGGCCTGTAACACCTGTTGCACGGAAGCCTGCCTGAGCAAAAGCGGCAGAGTCGGTAGCACCTCCGAGAGGCGGAACCCAACCCTTTTTACAAGGAATATTAAGGTCAGCGGCAGATTCCATAAATAAATCCGAAACTGCCTTATCTGCTTTAACAGTACCATTGAGATCACGATAATTAGTCATAAGATATTTAGGGTCGTGAATTGTGTCGTAAGAAAGAATGATTGTAGGAACATCGTCAAACTCGCCCTTATGAGCTTCGCACCAAGCCTTAGCACCTCTGAGACCTGCTTCCTCACTGCCTGAAAGAATAACGCCGACCTCTGTATTTTCAAGAGTAATACCCTGGTCGTGAAGAGCCTTAAGAACAGCGATACCCATATAACATCCTGAAAGATTATCATTAGCGCCGTCAACAATTCTGTTCTTATTCCACATCCAGTAAAGACCGATAAGGAAAGGAACAAAGATAAGACCCCAAAGAGCCATTTTGAAAAGTGTTACATCATGGCTGATCATACCGAATGCGCCGTATTTAACAGTTGAAATAATAGAAATAACAAGATAATAAACTGCGCCGATACCACAGATAACAGCGTGACCTTCAAATCCAACGCCGCCCAAAGCATAGTTTACCGGCCATTCCCAAGCAGCGTCAGGGTGACCGTTAAAGAATATACGGCGCTTAACTTCGCCTGAACACTTCTTTACAGCGGTTACGTTATGACCTGTTTTTTCAGGGAAAAATCTGTCAACGCATTTTTTATAAAAACCAAACTGAAGCAAAACAATTGTAAGACCCGCTACAATAAGTATTGCCGAAACAATCGGACAGAAGAAGAAGAGAACAATTGCTGCTAAAACGAATGTGATTGTGAAATAAATCCAGCCAAAGAACGAGCCGGGATTTTCCTTAAAGCTTTCAACGTCTGCTCTTTCACAGCCGCAATCTTTTTTTAATACGTCAGCCATATACTCGCAAGCCTGCTTTTCGCCCGGTGAGCCGGGGTCACGCTTATCCATATCTTTGCAAATATGGGTAATCTCGTCGAGCATATAATCGGCATAGTCGCTTTTTTTGTCAATAATGTTTTTTAAATCCATCCTTATACCTCCTGTGTATGTTTTAATTACGCTTAGTAAAACATATTTATATTAAAGCATAAATATAATCATTCGTCAACAATTAACATAAATTTGCATAATTTTGTATTTATTTTGTAATATTCATACATCAAGTGCATTATTTAAAAATGCCTTAAGCTTATCGCTTTTTGGATTTTCAAAAAGCTGTTTAGGCTCGCCGTATTCCTCAATAACGCCGTCAGCCATAAATATTACCTTATCGGAAACATTCTTTGCAAAATCCATTTCGTGAGTAACAACAATCATAGTGCTGTTGCCGGTTTTAAGGCTCTTGATAACTTTAAGAACCTCCCCTGTAAGTTCGGGGTCAAGTGCAGATGTAGGCTCATCAAAACAAAGAATATCAGGCTTAAGCATAAGCGCTCTTGCAATTGCAACACGTTGCTTTTGACCGCCCGAAAGCTGACAGGGATAGTGATTAATTCTATCCTCAAGACCTACTTTTTTAATAATTTCTTTCGCCCCAACTTCAAGTTCCTCTTTAGTTCCCATTTTAAGCAAGGACGGTGCAAGAGTAAGATTTTGAAGAACGTCGTATTGAGGAAACAGATTAAAATCCTGAAAAACAAGACCAAAGTGAAGTCTTTTCTTTCTTAAATCCTTTTCCTTAATTTTTTTATCAACAACTCCGTCATAAATCATTTCGCCGTTTACGGTAATCGTACCCGATTCGGCAAATTCAAGAAAGTTTATGCAACGAAGAAGCGTTGTTTTGCCTGAGCCGGATGAGCCGATAATGGAAAGCACCTCACCCTTTTGAAGGTCAAAGCTTATGCCCTTTAGTATTTCGTTTTTGCCAAAGCTTTTTTTAATATCATTAACCTCTAAAAATGCCATAAAGCCCAACCTCCTTAAGAATTAAAATAACTGAGTTTCTTTTCAATTTGACCGAAAAGAAGAGTAAGAATTCCGCAGAATACAAGGTAAAATGCGCCTGTGTAGAAGAGCGGCCAGAAAAGACCCGCACCTGTAATATAATCCTCACCGACACGAATAACCTCAATAATTGCAATAGTTCTTGCAAGAGATGTATCCTTAACAAGAGTAATAATTTCATTACTCATAGGCGGGACAATATTTTTAACCACCTGCAAAAGCGTAACCTTAAAGAAAATTTGCGATTTAGTCATACCGAGGACAAGACCTGCCTCCTGCTGACCCTTCGGTATACTTTCAATACCGCCACGATAAATTTCCGAAAAATAGCAAGAATAGTTAATAATAAACGCAATTAACGCCGCTTTAAAACGATAATCATTTCCGACCTGCATTCCGAAAAGAAGCCCCGGGCCGTAAAAAACGACAATAATTTGAAGCATAAGCGGAGTACCTCGAATAATCCAAACGAGCACCTTAACAAGATATTTAAGAGGCTTAAATTTCGACATAGAGCCAAAGCTCAAAATAAGCCCAAAAGGCAAAGCGCAAAGAAGAGTGATACCGAAAAGCTTAAAGTTTATCCAAAAGCCCTTAAAAAGCTCAAGCGTTATCGCCCAAAACGATGTGTCCATACATATTTCCTCCAATAATCATAAAAAACAAAGCTGTCTATTCAGCAAATTAGGCAGAGAGCGTTTTGCGCTCTCTGCCTGATAAATATTATAATGTTTAAAATATAAGTGCCTTATTTAGCAAGGTTAACACCGTACTTTTCAGAAAGCTTGTCCATTGTTCCGTCTGTTTTAAGTTCTGCAAGAATTCTGTTTACCTCAGCAGTAAGGTCTGAACCCTTTCTGAAGCCTGCGGCATATTCCTCAGTTGTAAGAGAAATTGAATAACCGAGATTTGAAAAGTCCGTGCCCTCTTTAGTCATTGAATTAGCCATAGTTGAATCGATAATACAAGCATCTGCCGTACCTGACTTAACCTCTTTAAGTGCATCTGACTGGGCTGAAAGAGAAACAACATTATTTGAAAGCTTCTTAGCCTCTGCTTCACCTGCAGAGCCTTTTTCAACAGCAATTGTTAAATTAGCAACTTTGACAGCATCCTTATCTTTATACTTTGAAAGAGCATCCTTTTTCATAACAACAACTTGGCTGTTACCTGCATAAGCATCTGAAATATCACAGTTTTTCTTAACCGAATCAGAAACAGTCATACCGTTCCAAATGCAGTCAATTGTGCCTGAATTAAGTTCAATAAACTTATTATCCCAATTGATAACAACAAATTCAACTTTAATGCCCATCTTATCTGCAACTGCTCTTACAAGGTCTGCATCAAAGCCGACCCACTCGTCGCTTCCTTTAACCTTATAATCGATAGGCTCATAATCTGTAATGCCAACAACGATTTTATTAGCATCCTTAACTTTATCAAGGTCTGCAACTGTTTTAACAGTCGTATCACCCTTACTTGATGAATAAGGCACAACCTCATCATCTTTTCCTGATTTTGAGCAACCTGCAAATCCTGCTACTACACAAGCAATCATAGCAAGTGCCAAAAATACCGATAAAAATTTTTTCATTTTTAATTCCTACTTTCACGATTTTTCACATTAGCGCTTTGCCACGCTAAATCGATGATTTAATTATATCAAACGATTATCAAAAATGCAAGAACTTTTTTCAAAATTAAAGATTATACATTATTTTGCACAAATATTTACTCATATCTGTTTTAAAAATCTTACGATATGCTGTGCATATTCGGCATAATCTACGTCACGAGAAAACAATGCACTTTTGCCGATATTTCCCTCAGGTCTGCTACTTTAGCCATAATGCTTAAGTACACTTTCGGGAAGTATATCGGGAAAATAATTATTGACATAATCGAGCAAATTGAATATACTAATTGCAGAAGTAGTAAGAGCTGTGCCGTTTATCGGTCGAAACTCTGGCTCGTCAAGAGCGGCTACTTCTTTTTTTGCGTTTACAACATATAATACGTCTATGGACTGTATTTTCATTAGTATGTTTATTCACTATAAACGAAACAACAAACGGCTCATTAACACTATTTTTAACTATGCCTATTAGCATAGCTTTTTTTATATAAGGCTTTTTGATCAATTCGTTATACGAGAAATTAACGTCAAGTGAAAACTTTGTATCGGTATTATTGACATTTTGCAACTTATTGAGTAAACTATACATAGAAGATGAAACATTGCTGGGTGTCGTCTTTTGACTATTCCCAGTCTTGAACAATGTTTCATCTTCTTTTTTATTTAAAATAGCCACTTCGTGTAAATAAAAAGAGTTCTTTTCCTTTTCAACATTTATTACTGCCCAGCTTGATATTCCCTCACCCCAATGGTCACTTCCTCTGACAACTCCGTTTTCATTGTACCAATATTCACTTGAAATCTTACGTTTGCCGATCTTATTGAAATAATAGCTCACATAATCCGGCTTGCCCTTTGGTCTTTTTGAAATTTCTTTAGAATCTGTCAACGTCAAGCGAAATTTTTGTATCGGTATTATTGACATTTGAAACATTATTTGCTATATTATCTGAGCGAGACAGTTCGTTGCTATTTAAACCTCTGGATATTTTATCCTTTGTGTTCAGTGCGACTGTCTCGTTTTTATTTTACGTGGCAATGAAAAATATCGCTTTTCTGTTGATAAAGTTCCTTTGCTTTGAAAAAATGTTCATAACCGTCGTATTGCCATAATTGAATGTTTCTTAAATCGTTTGAGAATCTGCCAACGTCAAGTAAAAACTTTGTATCGTTATTATTGACAGACGCTTTATTTTGTGTTACATTGTCATTAGATACAGGAGAAGCAAGCTCGTTTCGGATGTAGGATTGAGGGACGTTTTCAACGTCATTTGATACTTGCGTAACTGTATCTTTTTTTATTTTTAAAGGCAACTTCGTGTAAATAAAAAAGTCATCACGAACGATATGAAGTCCGTGACGACGATGACGCAGATGTGGGGATTCGAACCCCAGAAGCCTCGTTAAAGACTTACACGATTTACTATTGCACATGAACTCGGTCATATATTCTTAGGCCACATATCCTTGCTTAACAGAAGCGATAGCGAAAATGAATATAAAGAAAAACCTGAAGAAGAAACACAAGCTGATATGTTTGCCGCTCGGCTACTTGCACCGGCTTGTGTCCTTTGGGGGCTTCACTTACATAGCGCAAATGACATTTCGCAGATATGCAACATTTCTTATCAAGCCGCTACATACAGAGCGCAACGTATGGAATTGCTTTATAAGCGAAATAAGTTTTTAACAAGCCAATTAGAAAGACAAGTTTATTCAAACTTTGAGGATTTTATAAATCAATACAATAAGGGGATAAAATGAACGAGGAGTACAATTTAACAATACAAGAATTTCTTTATAAAAAGTCTGGAGCGGACCATTTCGTTCATATTGATGAAAATAACTTCGAGGAAATTAAGGATGAAATGGTCTTATCAAAAGACGAACCCGGCAATTATTATTTAGAAGTAGACACTGACAGGTATTTTAAAAATTATGCAGCTTACTGCATTATTGACAGCAAAGGAAAAGGTGCAGGAAACATTTTTCGAGCTGATATGAAACCTATAATAAATTTTAATCAAGGTGAAAAATTATATTTATATAACTGCCATGCATTTACAGAACCGACAAAAAAATTAAGCAGTAACGCAAGAGAAATACTCGGCATAATTCTTTCATTAATAATTCTATTATGTGCATCGTTTGCACTCGAACCGTTATACGGAAAGCCTCGTATTCTTCTCGCAGGTCCTATTGCTTTGATAGGAATTTATCAAATAGCCAAATGGCTAATTCCCAACTTCACTGATAAAATATCACTTAAAAAGGATGATTATCAAAAAGCACTTTATGTATCATATACTATCGGTCAAAACGACAAAGAATTAGAAATCAATGTTTATAATAAGCGTAACAGATACTATAAAGGACAACTTAAAATAAAAGAAATTTGTTCACAAAAAGCAAAAGAACTATCTGATATTATTTTAAACATTAAGCAAAAAGAAACAGACTTATCTAATTCACTAAAAAAATATTTATTTGATACTTGCTCAAACCTTACTCCTATCGAATATTTTAATATTAAGAGTCAAATTGATGATTTGAAAGAAATCTTTCCTGAAGAATATTATAAATTTATTTTTCAATATGAAGATTTAAAAGATATTGCGAATATGCCTAACGACCAAATTATTTTTAACGATGAGCCTTATATAAAATTTGAAAATCGGTTTGCGAGGCATTTCACACCGACTGAATACATAGCTACTCAACACATCCAATTACTTTACAACATAAAATTAAGAATCAATGATAACTATGGCTTATTAGACGAAAATAATTCTTTTTATACAAATCTCGATAAGGTTACCGACTGCAGCAGTATTTTTTGCCATTCTCGTCAAATTTTCTTACAATCAATCAATCAAAATATCGACTATCTTTCACCAGAACCATTCGCAGATTTTCCTATTCATCTTGAACCATATGTCAACCGGGACGGAAAAGATGTATTCCTTGCAATTTTAACACGCACTGACGAAGATTTAGGCGAGATTAACGCTCAAAAAAGTGAACTCATTTATAATAACTCCGACCATAAAATCACAGCTAAAATTGTAGAAATCACCGGTGGCGAACCACCTAAAAAGTATTATGGCTGTAATATTAAGGTAACAATAGATTAGGTAGGTAATTAAATGGAAGGAGTATTGTTATGCCTGCTAAAGACTATGAAATAAGAAAAAGAATATATGTACCTCAGCCTGACAGTACTAAAAAGCCTAAATTAATATACGCTCATAATGAAAAGGAATTTTTATTTAAAGCAAAAAGAGCATTAGCAAATTATTGACACAATCGAACAAATTGGATATACTAATTGTAGAACCAGTAGGAGGTGTCGAAACCTCCGGGGATTTAATACTCCCAGCTGGTTCTTTTTTTGCATTTACAGCATATAATACGTCTATGGACTGTATTTCATTAGTATGTTTATTCACTATAAACGAAACAACAAATGGCATTGTTGACATTTGAAGCATTATTTGCTATATTATCTGTGCGAGACAGTTCGTTGTTAATATAACCTCTGGATTTCTATCCTTTGTGTTCAATGCGACTGTCTCGTTTTTATTTTGCGTGGCAAAGAAAAATATCGCTTTTCTGTTGATAAAGTTTCTTTGCTTTGGAAAAATATTCATAACTGTCGTATTGCCATAATTGAGTGTTTCTTAAATCGTTTGAGAATCTGTCAACGTCAAGTGAAAACTTTGTATCGGTATTATTGACATTTTGCAACTTATTGAGTAAACTATATATAGAAGATGAAGCATTGCTGGGTGTCGTCTTTTGACTATTCCCAGTCTTGAACAATGTTTCATCTTCTTTTTTATTTAAAATAGGCATTTCGTGTAAATAAGTGAGCTGATGACTTTTATCTAAGCAATAAAAAAGTCGTCACGAACGATATGAAGTCCGTGACGACGATGGCGCAGATGTGGGGATTTCGCCCATTGAAAGCTAAAGCTTTCTTCGGCACGCCCGCGGGCACCGAAACAGTCCACCGGACTGTTTCTATCCTTCGGATTGCCCTGTTCGAATCCCGTTCTTTGCAGCAAAAATAAAAAGCCGCAAAAGCGGCTCTTTATTTTTGGCGCAGATGTGGGGATTCGAACCCCAGAAGCCTCGTTAAAGACTTACACGATTTCCAATCGTGCTCCTTCGGCCAGCTCGGACACATCTGCATATTTAATGCTTTGATATTATAACTTATCAAAGCAAAAAAATCAATGTTTATTTTTCATTATTTTTAATTTTAAGTTCATTTGCAAAATAAAGTGAGCGTGAATCAAATGCAAAATCAATATTCATACTCTCGGCAAGAGCCTTAACGTCGCAATTGAATTTCGTTTTAAAATCGAAAAATTCAGCAAGAGGTACAATATCGGCATAAAAGAACACTTCTATATCAAGCGATGAATCGGAATAATTTACAAAATTAACACGGACATCCGTTTTATCGACCTCTTTATAAGAATTGATAAGACTTCTTAATTTGTTACAAAAAGCGTCAATTTCCTTAGCACAATGTTTATATTCAATGCCCAAGGTTTCGTTTACAAGGCGGTGTGACATACGGGAAAGATTGATAATAGCACTGTTGGCAACCGTAGTATTAGGATAAATCTTTTGACTGCCGTCAGTCATTCTAAGCCTCGTAGTACGGATTTTAATTTCCTCAACCTGACCGACCTCATTATCAATCTTAATAAAATCATCTACCTCAAACGGCTTATCATAAATAATAATGAAGCCCGAAAGAAGATTTTCAACAGCATCCTTACAAGCAAAAGCAACGGCAACGCCGCCGATACCCAAAGCTGCAAAAACTCTTGTAGCGCTGACACCGAACTGTTCAAGCATAAGAAGCGCCGAAATAATAACAACAATAATTTTAATCAAATTCGAAATAAAATTAACTGCGGTCTTTTTTGTTTTGGAGTCATCATCCTTTAAAACAAACGAAAAATCGCTATTGATAAAATTAATCAAAAACCAAGCGATTGAGAAAATAATTCCAAGTTTAAAAATCAACAAAACAGGATTACGAATTTCACCGCTTGGGGCAATAATTTCTGTACCGATATAAATTCCTAATACTAAAACAAAGAATGAAAGCGGAGTTGAAAGAGCGTCAACAAGCGCTTTTTGTGCAAGTTCGCTTTTTCTTGCCAAAGTTTTTGTGCAAAGCCAAACAACAGCCTTTGAAATTTGCTTTTTGAACACAGCAAGCAACAAAAATACTGCCAAGCCTATAATAAGTCTCAGCAGCATTTCCCTTTCGTTCTTAACACCTTCAATGGACGTTACAAGCTTTGACAGAACTTTATTTAAACTGTCACTCATAATTAACCTCTCTAAAATTAATCAAGAACCTGATAATATGCTGAAAATTTATTCAGCTTTTCTTCAAATTTATCCTTAGGCTGTTCCTTAGGAACTTCGATAGGATATTTACCCGTAAAACAACCGTCGCAATAATCAAAATCTGTATTTTCGGCAAGCTTATGGGTAGCCTCAACAGAAAGATAGCCGAGTGAATCAACGCCGATTTCCTCAGCGATTTCCTCAACAGTATCAAACTTACATGCAATAAGATTTTCCTGACTGTCAACATCGGTACCGAAGAAGCAAGGATGTTTAAAAGGAGGCGATGATATTCTCATATGTACCTCTTTAGCGCCGGCTTCTCTCAAAAGGCCTACAATTCTTGCACAGGTTGTGCCACGAACAATCGAGTCATCAATCATAATTACTCGCTTGCCCTTAATATTTTCCTTAACAACATTAAGCTTGATTCTTACTGCGTCACGGCGCTGCCCTTGAGTAGGTTGAATAAAGCTTCTGCCGATATATCTGTTTTTAATAAAACCAATGCCGTAAGGGATACCGCTTGCATTTGCATAGCCGAGTGCCGCATCAAGACCTGAATCAGGAACACCGATAACAATATCCGCATCAACGGGATGTTCCTCAGCAAGGAACTTACCTGCCCTCATTCTTGCGTGCTGAACAGACGAGCCTTCAATAACCGAATCAGGACGTGCAAAGTAAATGTATTCAAATACGCAAATATGGCCTTTTTGGGTACAATGAGTATCAATTGACTTAACACCGTCGGTACTGATTACAACAATTTCACCGGGTCTTATATCACGAACAAACTCAGCGCCCAAGGTATCAAGCGCACAGCTTTCCGACGATACAATCCATGCGCCACCCTCTGTTTTACCGAGGCAAAGAGGACGAAAACCGTTAGGGTCACGAAAAGCAATAAGCTTTGTAGCAGTCATTACAACGCAAGAATAAGCGCCTTTAAGGGTAGGCATTATCTTTTCAATAGCCTCCTCAGTGCTCTTACTTGTAAGACGAGCTGAAACAATAGAATAAGCAATAGACTCGGTATCTGACGTGCCGTGAAAAATTCCGCCATTAAGTTCAAAGGTCTTTCTCAAATCAGGTGCATTAACAAGATTGCCGTTATGCGCAACAGCGAGATTACCCTTAATATGGCGAATAACAAGAGGCTGAATGTTATTAACATTTTTTCCGCCTGTGGTTGAATATCTTACGTGACCGATTGCCATATTGCCCATACCGAGCGCATCAAGCTTATCACTTGTAAATACATCCGGAACAAGACCGTCGCCTCTGTGATGCCTAAACACACCGTCATCATTTACAGCAATACCGCAACTTTCCTGCCCCCTGTGCTGAAGTGCATAAAGCGCAAGATAAGCTGACTGAGCCACATAAGTTGTTTTGTTTTCAAAAATGCCGAATACACCGCATTCCTCGTGAAGACTGTTAAACATTAACCCTACTCCCAAAAGTATAATTTTTTCCGTTTTGCGTATTATATCACAATAAAAAACTACTTGCAATATTATAAACAAAAAAGTTGCACAATAGGCGAAACTCATATATTTTTTATGTAGTGCGTCACAATCTGATTTATTTCTTTTTATTCATTCGAGCATTGTGATTATTTTCGGCAAAGCTTGAACAACGGAAAACAAAAACGTAAACAAAATGACTTTTTGGCATAAACTTTTCGTCAATCCGTTTTCTTTAAGATATTTTGCAGATTTCACTATATAAGTGATATATACAATCAAAAATGCTATCGTGGAAATAATAAAATACCAACCCCAAACTTCCAAATCGGGGAAAAGATATGTAGCGCTGTCAAGCATACCAAAAAACGAATCATTATAGAAATATCTAAAAATCTCTCCTAATGAAACAAAAATAAATATAAAAACATGTCCCTTACATCAAGATAGCAAAATAACTAACATCCATAACAAAATCACGAGCAGCCAAAGAAGAG
>ENA-UERC01001045-UERC01001045.1-human-gut-metagenome-genome-assembly--contig:-NODE-1045-length-17644-cov-4.521375_pt1 | contig 17644 bp, 17 predicted proteins | sample MGYA00242955_ERZ507955 | MGnify/ENA primary metagenome ERZ507955 (study PRJEB26167, sample SAMN06115394) | human gut metagenome | host: Homo sapiens | place: China:Hubei | collected 2016-04-27... | reverse complement strand
CGCAGCGAAACTCCTTCAAAAAAGCGGCAAAGCCGCTTTTTTGAAGTTATAGCGAGTCATCCTCGTCGATCCACTTTTGCACCGGAACGATATCAAACTCCTCCTCCGTCCGGCGGATCACCACCTCGTCGATGCCGGCGTTGATGATCATGCGGCGGCACATGGGGCAGCTCGTCGCGTCGTGCAGCAGCTCGCCGCTGCGCGCGTCGCGGCCGACTAAATAGATCGTCGCGCCGACCATGTCGCGCCGCTGGGCGGAGATGATGGCGTTCGCCTCGGCGTGGACGCTGCGGCAGAGCTCGTAGCGCTCGCCGCGCGGGACCTTGAGCTGCTCGCGCGTGCAGTAGCCGAGGTCGACGCAGTTTTTGCGTCCGCGCGGCGCGCCGTTGTAGCCGGTGGAGATGATCTCGTCGTTTTTGACGATGATCGCGCCGTAGACGCGGCGCAGGCACGTCGCGCGCTCAAGCACCGTCTGCGCGATGTCTAAGTAGTAATTCCGCTTGCTGACACGCTCCATATCGAGTCCTCCTTGTATTGATGAGAAAGAATATTACAATTTGCTATCAGAATTCGTGCTCACAGTACGGGCAGCGGCCATAGTCAAAGTCGAGCACCGCCCCGCAGACGGGACACTTTTTGCGCGGCAGACCGCCCGGCGCGTCGGGCGGGAGATAGCCGGAGCCGGTCTTTGCCTCGTCCGCCGTACCTGCGAATTTGTCGCTGCCGGGCTGGAAGAATTCGAGCTTTCCGCACTTGGGGCAGACGTAAATTTCGATCTCCATCGCGCCCGCGAAGAGATTCGGCAGGTCGCCGAGCACCCAGCCGGTCTGGCCGAGCTGGAATTTTTCACGCCTGATAAATTGCATCCCCGTGCCGCAGCGCAGGCAGTTGAGCGAATTCGCCATCCTATACCCCCTGTAGGTCGAAAACGGGCGTGTATTCCTCTTTGGCGCTCGAGAGCTCCTGACAAAAGCCGTCGGTCAGGCCGCAGTCGCGCATGTATTGCACCGCCGTGCGGTACTCGCGCTCATTTAAGCGCCGCGCGAGCGCGCCGGTCGAACCGGGCTGCGGCGTATACTGGCTCATGAGCGAAAAGAGCACCGTCTTTGGCGGAAAATGCGTCGAGACATAGTCGATGACACGCTTGGTGTTCTCCATCTGCCCCGGCAGGACGAGGTGGCGCAAAATGACGCCGGAGCGCATCAGGCCGTCGTCCCCAATCTGATACGCCCCGACCTGACGCACCATCTCGTCGATGGCCGCGGCGGCAGCTTCAAAGTAGTCCGGCGCGGCGGAAAGCTCGCGCGCGGGGCGTTCCATGGCGTATTTTAAGTCGGGCAGATAGATCTGCACCTTACCCTCAAGCGTTCTGAGCGTTTCCACGCGCTCGTAGCCGCCGCTGTTCCACACAACGGGGACGGGAAGCGGCTGATCCAGCGCTTCGAGCACCCAGGGGGTGAAGTGCGTGGGCGTGACAAGATCGATGCAGTGCGCGCCCTGCGAAACGAGGTCTTCCATGATCTCGCGCAGATGTGCCGGCGTAATGACCTTGCCGAAATTCTCGTGGCTGATGCGCCCGTTCTGGCAGAACACGCAGCCCAAATTGCAGCCCGAAAAGAAGATGCAGCCCGCGCCGTTTTTCCCGCTGAGGACGGGCTCTTCCCAGAGGTGCAGCATCGCGCGCGCGACAACGAGCCCCGCGGGCATGCGGCAGACGCCGCCCGCTTTCTCCGCCGTGCGCTCAGCATTGCAGCGACGGGGACAGATCTCGCAGCGCATCAGTCGCCCGTGCCCTGACCGTTGAAGTCGGGGCCGAGGTCGCCGAGCATCCAGTGCTTGCGGCACAGGCCGATGTACTGGTCGTTCGCGCCGATGACGACCTGCGCACCCTGCTTGACGACATGGCCCTGCGCGTCAAAGCGCGCGTTGAACGCGGCCTTTTTGCCGCACCAGCAGATGGTTTTGACCTCTTCTAACTTGTCGGCCATGACAAGCAGCTCGTAGCTGCCGGGGAAAAGGTCGCCCTTGAAGTCGGCGCGCAGCCCGTAGCAGAGGACGGGGATGCCGCAGTCGTCGACGAGATGGACGAGGTATAAGACCTCCTCCTTTGTCAAAAACTGCGCCTCGTCGACGATGATGCAGGCGTTTTTCTTGAGCTCCTCCTCGTCCATCTGCCGCATCTCGTGGAAGTAGACGCAGGGATATTCGAGGCCGATGCGCGAGTGCACCATGTGGTCGCCGTCGCGCGTGTCGAGCTGGGGCTTGCAGAGGAGCGTCTTCTGCCCGCGCTCTTCGTAGTTGAAGCGCGCCATCAGCGCGTTGGCCGTCTTGCTCGAGCCCATCGCGCCGTATTTGAAGTAAAGCTGTGCCATGGTCGTTGTTCTCCCTCTCTTATTGCAGCCGCGCGCGAACGAGCGCGGCAAATTTCCTGAATGCAGTGGGAATGGCGGCGGCGTCGAACGCCGCGGCGTCCGCCCAGAATAGATCGTCGTTTTCGCCCGTCACGTCGGCGAAATATCCCTTCATGTCCCATTCGATATGGGTGAAGATGTGCTTGGCACTGCCCGCGGGTTCGACAGCTTGCGCCGAAAGCCCCATCTGCGCAAGCGCAAGCGAAACGCCCGCCTCGTCGAGGTTCTCCAAAACGCTCGGGAATTCCCAGAGCGAGGCGAGAAGTCCCGTGTCCGCGCGCTTTCGCAGCGCGGCCTTGCCGTTTTGAAAGAGCAGCAGCACCGTGCGCTCTTCGATCTTGCGCGCCTTTTTCTTCGCGCGCACGGGTAAAATTTCCGTGAGACCGTTTTTATACGCCTCGCACATCATTCGCGCGGGGCAGATCTCGCACTTCGGCGCGCCGTTCGGCAGGCATACCGTCGCGCCGAGGTCCATCATCGCCTGATTGTACGCGCCGGGGCGGGCTAAGTCGATGGCGTCGTTGAGATGCGCGGTGAATTGCTTTCGTACCCTCGCGTCCATGATGTCGTCGGCGCAGCCGCTGACGCGCGCGGCGACGCGCAGCAGATTCCCATCCACCGCGGCGACCGGCTCGCCGAAGTTGATCGAGGCGATGGCGGCGGCGGTGTAGTCGCCGATGCCGGGGAGCGTTTTGAGCGCTGCACACTTTCGCGGCACCTCGCCGCCAAAGTCCGAGACGATGACCTTTGCCGCCTTTTGCAGATTCCGCGCCCGCGAGTAGTAGCCGAGCCCCTCCCAGAGCTTCAAGAGCCGTTCCTCCGGCACGGTGGCTAACGCCGCGGCGTCGGGCAGCTCTGCCATGAAGCGCTCAAAGTACGGGATGACCGCGCTCACGCGCGTCTGCTGGAGCATGATCTCCGAGACCCACGTGCGGTACGGCGTGACGACGCTGCGCCATGGCAGCGTGCGGCCGTTTAAGTCATACCACGTGAGCAGCGGCGCGGTCAGGGCATTTAAGTTTTCCCAATGTTCTGTCATCATATCATTTGTTGAAGCGCGCGGCGAAGCCGCAGCGGCGGCAGAGCTCTTCGGCGGGCTTCCGCCGGGAGAAACCCTCGCGCAGAGTGCACGCGCGCGGGGAGGTCAGAATTTCGGTAAGCGGCTGGGTGAAGAGGTTCCCCAGCGCCACATCGCCCTCATGATCGAGGCAGCAGGGCACGACCGTGCCGTCGACAAGCACGCCGAGCTGGTCGCGCAGGCCGTAGCAGAACTGTGCGCCGGATTCGCCGGCGCTCAGATCAGGCCAGTCGAATTTGCCCGCGCGCTCCAAATACAGGTGGTCGCGCAGAAGAAAGCTGCCGTTTCGCATCTCGGGCCAGTTATCGCCTGTGCGGGAGCGCAGAAAGTCGAGAATTTCGCCGTTGCGCGCGTCCGCGCCGCCGTCGTTCCAGAGGCGCAGCGCGACGATGACGCGTTTTTTCGCGGCCTTTTCAGCAAAGTTCCAGACCTGTGTCAGGTAAGAAAGCTCCTGCTCGTCCGCGCCGTCGTTGCCCTCAAAACTGTGGAGCGAGACGCTGATCTTGTGCAGGCTCTCGGCGGCAAGCAGCTCGTCGGAACGCTTTTGGAGCAGCGTGCCGTTCGTCGTGATGCAGATCTTCATATCCCACGCTTTGGCGAGGGCGAAGAGCGTCGTAAGCTCAGGGTGCAGCAGCGGCTCGCCCATCACATGCAGGTAGACGTACTGCACATACCCCTCGAGCCGCGAGAGGACGAGGCCGAATTCCTGTGCGCTCATCGTGCGCGGCTCGCGCTTCGTCTTGGGGCAGAAGGAGCAGGCGAGGTTGCAGCGGTTTGTGATCTCGACATAGGCTTTTTTCAGCATCGCGCGGCTCCTTTCGTGAGGTCGGGGGATAGATTCAAATATTTTACCATATCCGCGCGATTTTGCAAAGCCTTTTCCCTTGCGCCGCGCCGCGGCGTCTGCTATGATACTACAAGCAAACTTCCATCCTCCAGAGCGAAAGGAGAAACCGCATGACCGTCACGTTTATCGCCCACAGCGCGTATCTTGTCGAGTGGGACAAGTTCTACACGCTCTTTGACTACACCTACGAGCCCGACTACACGGGCGCGCTGCCGGAATTAAATCCCGAAAAGCCCTTGCTCGCCTTTGCGAGCCACAGCCATGAGGACCACTTCGACGCGAAGGTCTTTGCCCTTCTGGAAAAGTATCCCGATGCACGCTTTTTCGTCTCGCGCGATACGCGCCTCACCGAGCGCAAGCGGCAATGGCTGAACATCTCCGACGAGGCCTTTGCCCGCACGACCGTCCTGCGGCCCGACAGCATCCTGCTCACCGACGTCGCGGGCGAGGATTTGAGCATCCGCGCCATCAAGTCGACGGACATCGGCAACGCTTACCTTTTGCGCGCTGAGGGGAAGATGGTCTACCACGGGGGCGATCTCAACTGGTGGAACTGGGAGAGCGAGGGCAAGGCTTACTGCAACAACATGACCGTTCACTACCATGCGGCCATTGAAAAGCTCGCCTCCGCCGTGCGCAACGAGGCGACGGACAACAACATCGCGCCCGAGATCACGGCGGCGATGGCGCCGCTTGACCCGCGCCTTGGTGAAGGCAGCGAGGGCCTCGGCATCGAGTATCTGCTGAAGAATGTGACGGTGCAGCACATCTTCCCGATGCACATGTGGAAAAAGTATGAGGTCATCGACCGCTACATTGCCGCACATCCGGACGAAAAGGACATCATCGCGCGCATCACGCGCGACGGCCAGCAATTCGAGATTTGAAAATAAAAAGGAACGCGCCTTCCGCATCGCGGAAGGCGCTTTCCCGTTCGAAGGGGATTTGTGGAGAAAAAACACTGACGTATTTTTTACTGGCTCACTGCCGTGAGAGGCATTTTGAGGATCTGACCGACGAAAATGACCGAGGGGGACTTGACGGTGTCCTTATTCAGGTCATAGATCTCAGTCCAGCGGCTGCCATTGCCGAGCTGCTTGCTGGCGATCTTCCACAGGCTGTCGCCGGAGACGACGGTGTAGGTGTCGCTGCTCGCGGGCTGGGAGGGCTTCTCAGGCTGCGTGGGCTGGGTGGGCTCGGCGGAGGTGCCGTTGCTCACAAGCGTGGTGCGCGGGTCGTTGCCCGTGTAGCGGTAGAGCGGGAAGTTCATGGTCGACTTGTCGTAGTCGATCTGCTTGTACTGATAGAGCGTGCCGTCGTAGCCGTTGGAGTCGGTGACGTCGGGCTCGCAAAGCATGGCGATGACGTTGCTGGCGACCTGATCCATCGGGAAGACATAAGCGCCGCTGGCGAAGGTCACGTCGGCGGTGTCGCGCAGGCCGGCCTCAATGCCCTTGGCCTTGCCGTTCACCATGTAGTCGCCGACATAGTAGTACTGCTGGAGGCTTGCGGTGGTACCGGCGTTGAGCTTGTAGTACTCAGCGCCCTGATTGTCCATGATGTAGAGGATCTTCTCAATGTTGGCAGTGTCCGCGGGAATGACATAGGCGGTCGGGCGGACGCGGCTGCGGGTCAGAGTGTCGTTCAGGGAAAGGGGATACGCCTTGCTGACCTTCTCACTGCCGTCGGCGACGCTGTACTGCACGGTCGCGGCGGTGTAGTCGGTCAGAGTCTTGCCGGACTTGGTCTGATAGAGGGCGAGAACGTCGCTTTCCTCATAGGTCTTGCCCTTGGCGACAACATCGGCACGGGCGGCGGCGACCGCCTTCATGATCTCGTCGGCGTGCTCGGCGGCATAGGTGATGTAAGAGGTGGCGGCAACTTCCTGAGAGAAGACGCGGCGCTCAAAGTTCTGGCGGCCAGCGCCGATGCCGCGCGTCTCAATGAGGAAGGAAACCGCATTGAACAGGCCGAAGTAGGCGCGGCCGATGGGGTTATTGACGGTGGTGCCGTAGTGATTGACGCGCAGGCCGGCGTTCGTAGCGTCGGAGAAGGCGCGCTTGGCCATGTCGAGACCGATCTTCGTCACGGCGGGGTTGTTGTTCAGGCTGGTGGCGGGGGTGGTCTCAAGATCGTCCGCATTCTCCATGTATTCACCGGCGCTCGTCCAGTCGTCGTTGTAAGCGCCGTAGAAGGTGAACTCATGCGTGTCGAGGACAACCTCGCTCATGAACAGGCGGTAGGCGGTGTGCAGCTGGGCAAGCTCGGCTGCCTTGAGGGACATATGGTCGCGGTTCATATCGAAGCCGTCATAGGTGGCGCGGCTGAAGAGATAAGAGCCGTCGGGATTGATGCGGGGGACGATGACAATGTTGATCTTGTCGAGCAGGGCCTTGTAAGTGGGATCGTTGACAAAGTTGTCGATCATCACGAGCGCGCCTTCACCGGCGGCAGGCTCGTTGGGGTGGATCTGCGCCTGATACCAGACGTTCAGCTTGCCGTTGCCCTTGACGATCTTGGCGGCCTCAGCGAGCGTGGCGTTCGCGGGAATCTCGGAGGTGGTGAAGAGTGCCAGGGGGAGGTCATACTTGTAGTTCGGGGTCGTACCGGCAGAGTAGAGATGCATGGTGCCGGAAGCGGCGTCCATCTTCTTGAGGAAGGCCATCAGCTCTTCCTGAGAGGTGAACTCGTTGGCGGCGTGCTTGCCGTCAAAGGCGGGAGTGGTGTAGTTCTGCGGCTCGAGGGCGAAGTGCTTGTTGATCTCCTCAGGCCAGAAGATAAGCATACTGTCGCGGAGGTCTACCTTATAGGAGGCGGGGGCCTTCTCCGGCTTGATGGTCGGCTCGAAGCCGTTGCCGCCGAGCTTGCCGCCGATGACGGAAAGCTTCTTCACGCCGGCGGTGAGGTCGGCCTCGGTCACGTTGAAGAGCTGGAGAATGTTGTAGTAGCCGGTGCCGTGCACATGGTAGGCATAGGTGCCGGGAGCGGTGACGACGTAGCTGCCGTCAGCCTGCGGGGTGATCGCTTCGAGCTGGGAGAAGATCTCTTCTTCCTTGGCATAGCTGTCTGCGGGGTAGCCCTTGTAGACTTCGAGACTGACGACCTTGGAGGAGTCGTAGTTGGCGGAATAGTCAAATTCCAGTTTTGCGCTTTTCTCTGCTGCGAGCGTGCTGGTCATCAGCATCGTGACGACCATCGCGAGAGTCAGCAGACAGCTCAGGGATCGCTGCATCATTTTTCTCATAGCTTCTTTTCTCCTTCTTAAAAACTGTCGGTACCGGAACATCATGCACAAACGGAAGAGAATTTACCCGTTGATTCCTGTTGACAATACCGATTTGGATAAGTAAACTGTAACTATTAAAGTCGCCTTTAAGTCAATAGGTTTTCGCGCGGTTATCTTAACAGTTTTTTAAGGAGATTTTCGTATGCCTTATACAATCGGAGAAGTGGCACGCATGATGAATATTGCCCCATCGACCCTGCGCTACTATGAAAAGGAGGGGCTGCTGTCTCTCGGTGCGCGCGCCAGCAATGGGCAGCGAACGTACACAGACGACGATATTGCAACGCTTTCGATCATCGAGTACCTGAAATTCTGCGGTCTTCCGCTCAAGGAGATTCGCTCGTTCCTGCCGCTCATCCGGCCCGGCGGAGAGACACTCAGCGCCCGCCGCGACATCCTTGCCAAAGAGCGCGACAACGTCCGCGCGCAGATCGCGGCGCTGCAAACGAAGCTCGAACGTCTGGAATTCAGCTGCTGGTTCTACGAGACCGCGCAGCAGTACGGTTCGGTTCTGCCGCTGTATGAATTTTCAGAGGAGCACTTTCCTCCGGAACATCGCAACGTCCTGCGGGAAAGCTTTCACCTGCCGTTGACGCACGTGCGCACAAAGCTCGAATGGTGATAAAAAAGGGAGTCCTGAGACATACCGTCTCAGGACTCCCTATATGTCGATCCTTATTTCTTTTTGTCCGCTGTGCCCCACGGGTGGCACTGGTAGGACTGCTCCTCGCTCATGCCGAAGTAGCGCAGGTCCGTGCGCCCGTACTGGTCGCCCCAGGTGACGTCGATGTGGTACTGCGTGCCGTCCAGCGTCGCGAGCGTCCAGATGTGGCTGTCGTTAAAAAGCGAGGTGCACTCGATGCCCTCGAGCTTCAAGAGCAGGTTGTAAGCGCCCGTGTAGCCGTCGCACACGGCAAGGCCGCTGACAAGCGCGCCGTAGGCAAGATGGCTCGCGGAATCGTCTGCGGCGGCGTTATCGTAGCGGCAGTGGTCGCACAGCCATTGAAAATACGTGCGCGCGATCTCATACTGGCTCATGTCGTAGCTCAGCGTGCCGCTCTTCCAAAGGGAGTCGTGGACCTTGATCGCGGCGGCGAGCGCCTTGGCGCGGTACGATTCGAGCGTTTTGTCCGTACAGGCGGTGGACGAAAACGTGAGTACGACCTTGCCCGTCGAATACGAGCGGCAGGAGACGGCGTTGTACATCTGCTCGCAGTATGTTTTGACGCGGGAGGTGAACGCCTGCGTCAGCGCGCTGGCGGTGGCGGTGGTGAGGGCCTTGGAGTAGTTCAGCGTGATCGTGTGCTCGCCGCGCGCGAGCATATTGCGAACCAAACCGTCGATGGCGGCGGTGTCCTTGGCAGACGTCGGGAGCGACGTGCTTGCCGGCGCTTTGACAAGGCTCGCGAGCGTCGCGTTTTTGACGGAGTGATACGGCGCGACCGTCCACGTGAGCGTCAGGCGCGTTTCAGGTTTGACAACGCGCGTCAGAAGCGCCGCAATTTCCGCGCGGCTGACGCTGCGGTCGGGATAAAAGCTGCCCTTTGCGTCCATGCCGGAGAGCAGCCCACGGCGGTACATCAGCAGAATTTCGCTGCGGTAGGGCGTTTTGTCCGTCACGTCGGCGATGTAGTCGCGGCTCGCGTAGGCCGAGGTGACGAGCGAGGCGTTGGGCTCGGTGTACCATTCCTCCGGCACGGCGAAGGCAAAGATGCCCGCCATCTGCGCGCGCGACGCGGGCAGGAGGTAGAAGCCCTCAAAGCTGTTGTCGAGCAAATTCTGGCTCTTCAAATACGAGACATACGGCGCATACCACGCCTCATTCTCCTTCGCTGTGGGGATGACCGCGTCGCTGCCGGTCGTGTAGATGGCGCGCAGCCGCGCGGCAATGGTCAAAAGCTCGGCGATCGTCACATTGCCGCTTGGCGCAAAGGAATCCTCGCCGCGGCCATTGAGTACGCCGTATTCATAGGCCGAGACGACCGAGGGGGCGAACCAGTCGCCGCCTTTCACGTCGGCAAACTGGCCCTCGTAGACGCGAAGCAGCACGAATGGGGCGCTGTCTTCGCTCGTCGTCTCCTCCTGTGCGGGAGCGGCGGCATCCTGCGCGGGCTCCTCGCTGTAAGAAAAGGCGCTGATGCTCAGCGCAAGCGCGAGCGCCGCGACAAGCAGCGCAAAGCGGAACTTCATGGCGTTTGCTCTCTCTTTCTCACATTCTCAGAATTTTGCGGAATTACGGGACTAAAATGTTCTGCTCGTCGGCGGTGATATCCGTAGCGTAGGGGTTGAGCATCGAATTCGTCATCTCGAGCACCTGCTCGGGATAGAGCGTGTAGAAGGACTTGCCCTTGTACCAGCCCGCGCCGTCGCCGGGGAGCGTGGCAAAGCTGATGGCGTCCGTCCCGCCCATGGAGAGCGCCTGGTTGGCGAGCCACACGAGGTTGCCGAGCGTCAGGTCGGTCTTGACATATTTTAAGAACGTTTCCGCCATCGCGGGAACGTTTTCAATCTTCATCAGCTTCTGCGCCACAGTCTTCAAAAACGCCTGCTGCGTGCCGATGCGGCCGATATCCTGCCGCCCGCCGTAGCCGGGGTTATCCTTGTCGGAGTTGTGGCGGAAGCGCACGACCTCCATAGACTGCTGACCGCTGAGATGCTGCAATCCCTTTTTGAAGTGAATGTGCAGATCCTGGTAGGGGTCGTCGTAGTCCATGTCCTCGGGCACGTCGAAGTCGACGCCGCCGATCTGGTCGATGAGCGCGATGAACCCCTTCAGGTCGACGGAGACGTAAAAGTCCACGGGAACGCCGAGCATATCTTCAATGTTGCTGCGCAGCTTTTCCGTGCCGCCGTTATTGTAGGAGGAATTGAGCTTGTGGCCGTTGCTCATCAGCGTGTCGCGCGGCAGGCTGACGACGTCGATCTTCTTGTTCTCCGCGTCAAAGCGCACGAGCATGTTCGTGTCGCTGCCGCCGGCGTCGTTGTCCACACCGTAGGCGAGGATCGTATAGCAGTATTTTTTGCGCTCTTTGCCGTTAGAAATGGTTTGAATGGCGTCGCTGTCCTCCGCCGTGCCGTCCTGCTGCGTCTGCTGGTCCTCGTTGTCCGTGACGGGCTCAGGCGCGCGCACGACGTACTTGACCGTCGCCACGACGGCCACGGTCAGGAAAAGAAGCGACAGAAGCGTGACGACGACGCGCTCGCCGCGATTTGCGCGTTTCTTCTTTTTCTTCGGCCTGCGGCGCGGCTCGCTTTCGCGGCCGATGATTGGCTCGTAATAGTCCTGCTTTCTCATCTTGTTGCTCCGATCATTTTTCTTTTGGTTTACAATAATGCATTCTACCCTGCGCGGCGGAATTGTGCAAGAGTAATTTTGCCGCAAGGAAGCCGCACTCTTATGTTAGACGCAAAAAGTCGAAAAAAGTTTCAAAATCCCTTGTATTTTTTTCGCGTGGCCATGCCGCCGCGGATGTGGCGCTGGGCCTTGTTGACCTCCAGCACCTCCTTGACCTGCAAGTATAGGCTGCGGTTGAACTGCGGCAGGCGGTCCTGTAAGTCCTTGTGCACGGTGGACTTGCTCACGCCGAACTTTTTTGCCGCGGCGCGCACGGTGGCGCGGTTTTCGATGATGTAGGCGGCCAGCGCGCAGGCGCGCTCTTCCATGTTACCCTTCATGCAGCACACTCCTGACTCATGTTGCTCCATCTATATGCGTGCAGAGAGGGAATATGCGCATCGGGAATGAATACGCGGCAAAAACGTTGTGCAAAGCGGTTCAGGCGTGTTATAATTTCTCTGTCTACACCGAAGACGGCACAAACGAAACGACAGGGAGGTCCTGCATGGAAAATAAACTCATCCGCAGCAAATACTTTTTATACCTGACCGAATTTTTTGCCGGTATGTCCGTCATGGCGGTCGAGCTCGGCGCGAGCAGGCTCATGGCCCCGTACTTCAGCTCGTCGCAGATCGTGTGGACCGTTATCATCGGCGTCATTATGATCGCGATGGCCATCGGCAACGTCTGGGGCGGCAAGCTCGCCGACAGGAGCGCGACGCCCGATAAGCTCTACCGCCGCCTCATCATCGCGGCCATCTGGATCGCGCTCATCCCGTTTGTGGGACGGTACCTGATCGCGGGCATCTCGCTGCTGCTGGCGCTTTTTGTGACGAAAAACTTCCTCGTCTGGGCGGCGCTCGCGGCGTGCCTTGTGATCTTCGCGTTCCCGTGCGTGCTGCTCGGCACCGTCACGCCGTCGCTCACGCGCTTCACGGTCGACAACCTCGACGACACGGGCAAGACCGTGGGCAGGCTCAACGCGCTCAACACCATCGGCAGCATCATCGGAACCTTCGTGCCGACGTTTGTGACGATCCCCGCCGTCGGCACGGCGGCAACGTTTTTGATCTTCTCCGGTGTGCTCGCGGCCATCGGCATCGCGTACTTCGTGTTCGAGAAGAAAAAGAGCGTGCCGGGGATCGTCTCCGTCCTTTTGATCGCTGGACTGTGCTTTGCCCTGCCGTCTTACAGCTTCGCCTTCTGGCAGAGCGACATCACGCTTGAGGACGAGTCCATCTACAACTATTTGCAGGTGCAGGACGACGCGAAGCGCACGACGCTCTCGACGAACGTGCTCTTCGGTGTGCAGAGCGTGCAGGTCAAGGGCGACGCGCTGACGGGCATGTACTATGACTACGCGCTCGCCGCGCCCTGCATGGCGGGCATGGACGGCACGGACAACGAAAACCGCAGCGTGATGATCCTCGGCATGGGCTCTGGCACGTACGCGAGCTACTGCACGCGCTATTTCCCCGGCGCGAGTGTGCAGGGCGCGGAGATCGACAAAAAAATTGCCGACATCGCGACGGACTACTTCGGACTTCCAGGCAGCGTGACCGTCGCGGTCGAGGACGGGCGCGCGTATCTTGCCGCGTCGAAGGAGAAGTTTGACGTCATCATGGTGGACGCCTATCAGGATATCACCATCCCGTTCCAGCTCTCGAGCGTCGAGTTTTTCAATGAAGTGCGCTCTCATTTGAAGCCGAACGGCGTGATGGTCGTGAACCTCAACATGACGTCCGCGGAGGACGGCTCGATCAACGAATACCTCTGCGACACGATGGCGAGTGTCTTCCGGCACACCGTCACCGCGCCGGTGAGGGGCAACACGAATACCGAGGTCTTCTGCACGAACGCGGATGACTGGGAGGAGACGTTCCTGTGCAGCATCGCAAAGCTCAAGGACAGCGACTATGCCGATATGATGCGCACGGTCTACTCGAAGCTCACGCCCTATGAGGGCGGAAGCTGCATCCTGACGGACGACAAGGCCCCTGTCGAGGTGCTGGGCATGCGCGTGCTCGACGAGCTCATCGGCGATGAGCTCAACTACTACAAAGACGAACTGAGAACCGGCGGCCTGTCCGCGCTGATCGGTAATTGAAAACAAAAAGAATCCCGCGCCCACGGCGCGGAATTCTTTTCAGGGTAGAGAGCCTCGCAGAGTTTTTACCCGCAAGGGGTACGCAGCATCCGTAAGGCAGCAAAGCTGCCAACGGCTGCCCAGGTGCCGCGCACGGCACGAAATAAATTCAAATCGGTTTTCCGCCGCGACATGTGCGCCCTCCAGAGGGGCTTCTCTTGCCCGCTGCGGGGCAATTCACCTTCTGGCAGAAAACTCTTTGCGCGAAGTGGAAACCGGCGAAGTGCCGCCAGCGGCGGAAACAGCAAGTCGGTTTCGAGGAAGCGGCACGATTGGCGCGCCTGCAAGGGCGCGGGAATCGTAGTGCCGCAACGGTGTAAGGTCGAATTGTCCGCTTTTAGCGGACAACCGAGGCACAGAACGCAGCGAAACCTTCTCAAAAAAGTGGCATTGCCACTTTTTTGATTACAAAATCAGCATCAGCACGGGAATCACGACGAAGCACGCGATCGTGGAGAGCGCCGCGCCCTGCGCGGCGAACTGCTCGTCCGCGCCGTAGTCCGCGGCGGCGACGACCGTCTGCGTTACGACGGGCATGGCGGTCTCCACGAGCAGCACGTTGCGCGCAAGCCCCTCGACGCCGAGCAGCGCGCACAGCGCGAACGACGATGCCGGTACGAGCAGAAAGCGGAAGATCATCACGATGGCAAGGTCGCGGTCAAGGCGGAGATTTTTCAGCCCGATCTCGTAAATGATGTAGCCCGTGAGCAGCAGGGCGAGCGGCGTGACGAGGTTATTCATGTACTTGCAGTAGCTCATCACGAGCGGCGGGAGGGAAACGCCCGTAAGGACGAGCAGAAAGCTCAGAAGAACGCCGATGACGGCGGGCGTGGTCAGGAATTTTTTGAGCATCCGGCGGTCAAAGCCGCCGCCGTCGCCCGACCAGCGCACGAGCGAGAGTCCCACGAGCTGGACAAAGCTCGTGTTGACGAGATAGTAGAGCATGACATAGGGCGTGCAGGTGTCGCCAAAGAGCTCGGTGCACATCGCAAGGCCGACGAAGATGGCGTTCGACACCGAGCACATCATCATAAAAACGCCGAGCTTTTTGCGCGGCAGCTTCAAGAGCCTGCCGACGAGCAGTGACAGGATCGTGATGACCACGGTGCCGAGCAGCGGCACGAGCAGAAAGCTGCCCGACTGAACCAGAAGATCACGGGTCAGGTTATTCGTCAGCCCGTAGACCGACATGCAGGGGATGGCGACAGAGAGCGTGAACTTGCCGATAAAGGCTTTGGCCTGCGGGCCCATCCAGCCCTTGGCCGCGCAGAAATAGCCCGTCGCCGTCAGCAGCAGGATGATGGTGACGGAAGAGACCGCGTGCAGAAATCCTTCCATGGTGTGACCTCGGTGTTAAAAAATAGTTACACCAGTATAACACGCCTGCGGCAAAAGACAAGAGACGAAAAAGACGGTTGCAATGCCGGTTCGGATACGCTATGATGGGCGAAGATGAGCGCGCAGTGCGCGCCCGGAGAAAAAGAGATCGAGAACTTTGAGAGGAGTTTTGTTTTTATGAAAGCAGCGCTGGTCATTATGGCGGCGGGCATGGGCTCGCGCTACGGCGGCAATAAGCAGGTGGACGGCATCGGTCCGAACGGTGAAATTTTGATGGAATACTCCATTTTCGACGCGCTGCGCGCGGGCTTTACGAAGGTGGTCTTCATCATCAAGCCCGACATGCGCGACTTGATGGAGAACATGGTCGGACATCACCTTGCCGCGCGCAAAACGGCGGACGGGGACAATGTCGAGGTCTGCTATGCGTATCAGGATTTTTCGAGCGTGCCCGATTTTTACACGGTGCCGTCTGATCGCGTCAAGCCGTTCGGCACGGTGCACGCGCTTTTATGCGCGCGCGAATTCGTGCACGAGCCGTTCGTCGTCATCAACGCCGATGACTATTACGGCGTGGACGCGTTCAAGACCATTTACGCCGAGCTCTCAAAGCTCGCCGAAAGCGGCGAGGGCACGATGGTCGGATACGACCTCTGCAACACCGTGAGCGAGCACGGCACGGTCACGCGCGGCGTGTGCCATGTGAACGAACAGGGGATGCTCGACCGCGTGGTCGAAACGTTCCACCTAAAGCCCTGCGCCGACGGCAAGATCCGCGACATTCAGGAAAACGGCGACGGCCCGGTCTACGCGCCCGAGACGCCGGTCTCGATGAACTTCTGGGGCTTTACGCCGTGGCTGTTTGAAAAGCTGGACGCGTATTTTAAGGATTTCCTCCGCGTGCTGCCCGACGGCGAGCTCAAAAAAGAGTGCCTGCTGCCAAGCCTGATCGGCGAGCTCATCGACCGCGGCGAGCTCAGTGTCTCCGTTCTGCGCTCGAGCGCGCGCTGGTTCGGCATGACGTATCACAAGGATAAGGAAATGGTGCAGCGCGAGCTTCAGAAATTACACGACGCGGGCGTGTATCCCAAAACGCTGCGCGCGTGAGCGAGACAAATCGAAAAAATCTGCCGCCTCCGGACATACTAAGTCCGGAGGTGATTTTTATGCCGCGAAAAGACCCCGGCATGCCGTATGACCTGGCACCGATGCTCAAGGCGCGCTTCGGCCAGCCGGACGACTGCGCCGATCTTGTCAACAAGTACGGCACCTATAACATCCAGCCGACGTCGGACACGGAAAATCTGTTCCCGCTCATCGCGCCGGGCCTTCCTGAGCAATGGAAGCGCATGGCGGTCGGCAAGAAGGACGTTGAAAACTTGCAATAAAGCAACCGGGAGGGAGACGAGTATCGCGTCTCCCTTTTTCTTCTCCAAAATCCCTGAAAGGGCAAGTGGAAAAGGGCTTTTTCCCAAAAAGCAAAAAAGATACATACAGGTTCGACAAAAAAGAGAATGACAAAATGGAGAAATTTATTACTGGTATACAAATTGAGAACGTTGCTGGCACTTGCTTTACTGCTGAATTCGTATAAAGTAAAGGCAAGAGCTGTCTGCCGGGGAAGCGGCTATGAGAGAGACCGCCTTCCGGCGCGACTTGCCAATATGAAGGAGGAGAGAGAATGGAAACCAAAAGTAACGCGAAACTGAAAGCTCTGTTTATCATCCCGTCAGTCGTCGGCGTCATCCTGTTCATGATCCCGGTCAAGAACGCAGCAGGTGAATGGACCGTTGTGGTCAAGATCCTGGCCGACATCATCTCTGGTGTCATCGGTGGCTTCCTGCCGCTGCTGTGCGTGCTGATCCTCACCGTTTCGGCAGTGATGTCCCTCATTGCGCTGGCAAAGCCCAAATTCATTATGAATAGCGACATCATGAAAGAATGCTTCGCCTGCAAGCCCATTTGGGTCGTGCTCCGTGTGCTCGCGGTCATCTTCGTGTGGCTCACCTATCTGGGTGTCGGCGAGGACGGCGTGGGTCTCATCGGTATGATCACCGGCGGCGGTCAGGGCGGCTTCGTCCTCTATGACCTGCTCACCACGCTCGTTATCATCTTCGTCATCGCGGCCCTGCTGCTGCCGTTGCTGCTCGACTTCGGCCTGCTGGAGTTCGTCGGCGCGCTGCTCACCAAGGTCATGCGTCCCCTGTTCAAGGTCCCCGGCCGCGCGGCGGTCGACTGCATCACCTCCTGGATCGGCGACGGTACGCTCGGCGTCATGCTCACCTGCAACCAGTATGAGGGTGGCTACTATTCCGCCAAGGAAGCAAGCATCATCGCAACGCTGTTCTCCGCCGTTTCCATCACGTTTACCCTCGTCGTTCTCGACACGGTCGGCATGCTCGACAAGTTCGGCATCTACTACCTGATCGTCTGCTTCGTCGGTATCGTCTGCGCGATCGTGTGCCCGTACCTCTACCCCCTGCGCAAAAAGCCAAACACGTACTTAGTGGAAGGCAAGGCGGCTCCCGACACCCTCCCCGAGGGCTACAAGAGCAACGTCGAGTACGGCATGGACCTCGCCATGAAGCGCGTTGCCGAGCACAAGGGCATCGGTGAATTCTTCAAGAGCGGCGCCAAGAACGCCTGCAGCATGTGGTTCGGCGTTCTGCCCTCCGTCATGGCCATCGGCACCGTCGCCCTCATCCTTGCCAACTACACCCCCATCTTTGAGTGGCTCGGCATCCCGTTCCGCCCGCTGCTCCAGCTTCTTCAGGTGCCCGAAGCGGACGCTGTTGCCTCCACGATGATCGTCGGCTTCACCGACATGCTCACCCCCGCCATCCTGATCGCGGAGTGCACCAGCGAGATGGCCAGATTCATCGTCGCTGTCGTCTCTGTCACGCAGGTCCTCTACCTCTCCGAGGTCGGCGGTCTGATCCTCGGCTCCAAGCTTCCTCTCAACATCTGGGAGCTGTTCGTCATCTTCCTGGAGCGCACCATCATCAGCCTGCTGATCGTCTGCCCCATCGCGCATCTGCTGTTCTAAAAAGGAAAAGCTTCTTTTCCCTTACTCAGGTTGCTGACCTGAAAGAGTCGAGGCATCTCATCGGGATGCCTTGGCTCTTTCTTTTTGAATTTTATGTCATATGCACAAAAATGACTGTACAACTCACACGGTTATGTGGTAAAATGCGAACAGAG